>LAZR01000466.1_pt1 | contig 32862 bp, 49 predicted proteins | sample 329461 | NCBI WGS metagenome assembly LAZR01 (sample SAMN03002196, study PRJNA259156) | marine sediment metagenome | biome: sea floor; feature: Hydrothermal impacted sediments; material: marine sediment; isolation source: Loki non-amplified sample from Loki's castle hydrothermal vent sediment ...
GTCTTGGCCTATGCGAATTGGGGAGGACGCTGATGAGCGGGCACTGACCGCCGATGAGATAATTGAGCAGGTTGCTAGGAAGGCGAGGCCATGACCCAGACTGACCCCACGCTAAGGCCGGAATTGGCCGCGTTCGCCGAGCTTCAGGAGCGCGTGCTGAAAAAGAACGACTGGAAGGGTGGCTGGCAGACAATGACGGTGCGCCAGATGCTGTGGCGGCTCCATGAGGAAGTGCTTGAACTCCACGAGGCTAGTGTGGCATGGGACACCCGCTCGGCAGCGCCGCTCTTGGACCCAGGCCCTGAGAGGGTGTGCATAGAGGCGGCGGACGTTGCTAACTTCGCCATGTTCATCGCCGAGCGCGTTGCAAAACGGTCAGGGATAGCCCTAGAGGACGTGCAGCCATGACCCAGACTGACTTCCCAGCCCGCACTCTCCGGTCGGCGCTCGTGGGCCTCTGCCGCGTCTGCAAAACCTACACCGAGCCCAAAGAGGGAACGTGCCCCGGTAGTTGCGAGACCCAGGAGTTCTCGGGGCGTCGTGCTCGACAGGTGTTGAGGCGTGTCCTGATCTGTAGTGGTTGTGGACATTCATTTCGGCCCAACCTAGACGCAGAGGAGCACGACTGCAATGACTTCGGCTACTGACCTGCAACAGCGCCTTGCCGCCCCGAAGCGCAAGCGTCGGCCGCGCAATTGCAGCCGTTGTGGAAGATTCATGTACCTACGGCACGGCTCGTACTTTTGTACACGCGGTTGCTCAAATCAGGAGATGAGATGACCACACAAACAGACCTGAAGCCTCTCCTAGCCGCCCACTACGCCGCGCTGGCAGGGGCGACGATGGCGTGTCCCGAACAGTCCAAGGAACATCCAACTTATTGGAGAGAGTGTCCGTGCCGAGGTTCCGGCGAGGTCGCCGCATTCGAGGGCTTCCGGCAGGTGTGCAAAGAGTGTAAGGGTGAAGGTGGATGGGGTAGTGGGCAGTTCCACAGCGACGGTTCCTCCGCTGATGAAATGTGTACTGACTGCAACGGCCTCGGCTGGCACGTCTGCGCTGTTGGCAGCTTTGACGCGATGGCGGCTGCTGAGTCAGGACTAACCACAGAGGAGTTCTGCAAGATAGAGAGTATGAGGTTTGGGTGGGCCGCTCAATTCGGGTGGCGCGACCCCATGCCCGACGCCGACGCCATCCTGCTGAAGGCCCTGGAGCTGGTCTGCCGAATCAAGGAGCTGGAGGTCGACTAATGTGTGACGAGTGTGTCCGCCAAGCCGAGCAGGATGCGGGGGAGCTGGAGTTGGAGAGGCTACGGGTAAGGGTCAAAGAATTAGCAGGGGCCCTTACCAGTATCGGGGTCCTGCCTAATGGGTGGTGTTGCTGTCCCGAAGTCCGGCAAGAGGACCGCGAACACGTGGGTGAGTGTGCACAGGCGCGGGTAGCCCTTAGACTCGGGAAGGAGTGTATGCATCCTGAGGGCAACCGGGTCTGGCTATCGGAGTGCTGCGGCGATGGGTATATCGTCGACCTGTCTGAGGATCGCTTGAGTTTCTGCGTCCGATGTAGAGAGGGAGCCTGGTTTGAGTTGGCATGCGATCTCTGTGAGAAGCCCATCTGCCGAATCAAGGAGATTGAGGTGGTTAAATGAGATACATGCTACACCTTTACCGGACTGAAGATGAGACAGGAATCTCGGGGACTGGATTTGTCGCCGATGGGATGCACTTCGACGACGGCACTGTGGTGTTGAAGTGGCGCGGGCCAACCAGCTCTGTTGGTGTTTATCGGTCCTTAGATGATGTGAGGGCCATTCACGGGCATGGTGGCAAGACTGAGATTAAGATCTGCAATCCATTGAACTGCGAATGTCATGGAACCTAAGACCCCAACCATCGACCCCACCAAGGCCCCGGAGCCTAAGCTACGCGCCTGGCTCGCCGAGCTGCCGTGCCCTGAGTGTGGCGGGACTGGCAAGCTAATAGTTGGCGGCCGTGGCGGCGGCGGTCACATGAATCCCCATGGTGAGGTGCTCTGTACGAAATGTCAGGACGCTGACGGCAAACCCACCGGCCTCGCCCTCCCGTGGGCCAGCGAGTCGTGTCTCAAGTGCCGAGGCAAAGGGAATCGTCGCGGCCAAGCATCATCAACCGTGCAATGTGTTCCGTGCAACGGCTCTGGCCGCGTCCTGAAGGCGCTGACCTCCGACGACCTGTGGGAGCACGGAGTCCACTCGGTTACGCATCTCGGCGGCAAGAACGGTTACAGGGCTGTTATGTGCCACGCCTCGCAGGGTGCGCAGCATGGCTATGGCGAGACCCCCACGCTGGCCGCGCTCAGAGCCCAGGTGGCCCAGGCCCAGGCGCGACTAGATGGCTGATTATGACCTGACTCGCGGGGGCTGGTGGGACGATGCCCGTACATTCGCGGAAGGAGTAGCGCACGTCTCGAACTTCCCGCTTGCTTACGCGCTCGGTGTCTTCTCCGCCTTGTCCGGGCATCTGATGGGGAGAAAGATCATGCTTCGGTATGGTATGCCCCTCTACGCGAATCACTACGTCTGTCTTGTTGGCGAATCCGGTTCGCACCACAAAAGCACGATCATGCACCTTGGGCTAGAATCGCTTGGGAACTGGATTGACGAGATAACCCCTATTCGCTCCGTAGTTACAGCTCAAGGGCTATTGCAGCAGATGCAGGGGGACGGCTCCGCAATCGTAGTCCTTGAAGAACTCAGTATGATGCTTCAACAGAAGAAGAAGGATTACGCCTCGGACTTGCTCAGTCGTCTCCTTGAGCTATACACATGCCCTGCCCGCGCGGACCACATGGTAAAAGCCGAGCCCCTTACAGTAACTGGAGCATTCCTCACTATCATCAGCGCCTCGACTATGGAGTACCTGCGTAAAGGGCTCACAGTGCAAGACCTTATGGCGGGCTTTGGCAACCGCATGACCTTCATTGTAGGCGATCCACGCACGGAGCAGGCGTGGCCGGGTAAGCCCGTCTTTGAAGACCTCGCATGGCATCGCCTTGTCAAAGCCGAGGGCGAAATCTTACTCGACTCTGATGCCCGCACTCTCTGGGAGCAGTACTACAACGACTTGACCCGCTCCCAGACGGGCTACACACCGTTCTTGCGCTCCATGTGCCAGCGTCTGCCCGAGAAGGTGCTCAAGATGGCGATGGTACGCGCGACCTGGGCCGGCACCTCCACCATCGACGCGGAAATCCTAGCAGGTGCTATCGACTGGGCGCAGTACCTTCACGAGGGCATCGAATCCTTAACGCCTGCGTTCGAGGACGCAGAACAGCTCGTGCTACAGGCGATCCGAGACGGCTACACTACGAAGCCCCGCCTATTTGGCAAGCTTGCCTCCATGTTCGCCGCCACCCGCATACGCGAAGCGGTACTCAACCTCAACTGGCTCGGCCTGGCAAAGGAGGTCTCGGGCCGATACGAACTGACGACCAAACGCAAATAAGGAAGGAATACCATGAAGTTTATCGTGAATGTCGAAGGGCAATTCGTAGTTGACGCGCCGGACAAGGAGGCCGCTAAGAAGCTAGCAGAAGGACTACTGGCTCGGGATTTCCCCGGACTGCACGTATCGTATGGGGAGCCTAAGCACATCTTTGAGCCCAAAGGCGCAGAGATTACCGGGGGCCTCTTCGACGCGAACCCCGCTAATACAGTTAATACAGAGAGTTAGGAAGGAGCCACATGGCACCAGCAATTTGGGAAGACGACGGATTTAGCTCGGGTGGAGTCAAGGGCATCACCCGCATGAAGGCCACCCTAGACAGCACCGAAGAGGACGTGCCCGGCAAGTTCGGAATGCAGATGAAGCAGAATTTCGAGGACGTGGAAATCCTTGAGACTGAGACGGGCGAACTGTTCGAGCCTGAAGGTGGCTTCCTCACGATGTACCAGAACCAGTCCTCTAAGAAGAACTCGGGGAATCAGTATATGGTGCAGGCATGGTCGGTGTTCTGCCGCCGCGAGAAGCTAGCCCCGCCCCCTGCCGGAGTACACGGCGTCCCCCTGATTTGGGAGCGTCAAGAGCACAAGTTTGAAGGGGGGGACATCAGCCCGGCCAAGTATATGGTGCCCGTCGAGGTGGTAGGCGACGTGCCCGCGCACTTTGCTGACACACCCGAGACCGCGTTCGACGATCCAATTGAGCTGACCGAAGAGACGCAGGCCGCAATCGTGGCCGTGCTTGATTCCACGAACGGCTCGCCCCTAAGTGCTGTACGGCGCGAGTTCACGAAGTTCCCTGCCCCTGTGCGGAAGGACATCGGCACCGCAAAGGACGTGCCCGCCGCGCTTGACCACCTCGTTGAGCTGGGCCTAGTCGAGTTTGAGGACGGGCTATACAAGCCCGCCGACGCCTAATGTCCTTGCTTGCCTGGCAGCAACTCAACACTGCAATAGCTGAAGGGAGGGCCGCGACCTTAATTGCAAAGACACGACAATTAGGCTTTTACCCCAGTCATTATGTAAGGAAGAGGAGAGAAAAGATGAGCAACTTAAGGGATTTGCAAGGGAAAGTTCGGGACGCCGTCAGCAATGTGGACGACATCTCCAGCACGCTCGAAGACGCGAAGGAAGAGTTGGACGAGCTTGCCCTAAAGCTGGAAGAGGCGACGGCGGAGCCCCCACCTGAGCCCGAGCCCGCTCGCGTCGGCGACATAGTAGAGATCACCAAAGCCACCAATGAAGCGGTTTCGCATGTGGGAATGTATGCTACGGTCCTAGAAGCAAAACCGTCGGGTGGGTACTCTATCCATGTCGCGCTCCCCAAATACGAGGATGACGGTTTCTCAATAGGGTACCTGGGTATACCCGCCTGGTGGCTTGAAAAAGACACGTACCACGTCGTGGCCCGCCTCGTCTGCAGTCTTTCAGGAGCTTCACATTACGAGTTCGCCACGGACGGCAAGGACGGCAAGTGAGCCGCCCCAAAGTGTACCTTGCGGGGCCTATCAAAGGGCTGAACTACGCCGAGGCTACGGACTGGCGCGTCGAGGCCCGGCGCTTGCTTGCCCAGCAAGGCCTGGACGGGTTTAGTCCCATGCGGGCCAAGCATTTCTTGAAGGGCTCGCTCTCGATTAGTACGGACGAGTTCTACGACAACGTGATTGCCACGCCCCAGGCCATCGTGACGCGAGACCGATACGACATACGCACCTGCGACATGATGCTCATCAACGTGCAAGGGGCCACCACCGCATCGCTCGGCACCGCTATCGAGATCGGATGGGCCGACTCATGGCGCAAACCAATAGTCATCGTCGGGATAGATACTCCTTTACCGTGTTTTGACTGTGAGAGAGTGGGGTGTGGCTACTACTCCCCGAATCCGTCACCGTTCAAGCACGAGTTCATCGAAGCCCTGGTGGGGTACAAAGTCGAGACTGTCGAGCAAGCGGTGCAAGTGTGCCGCAACGTGCTCTTCTCCGACGAGACAGTGAGGGGGGGCGACCCGCAATGAAGCAGTACCTCGATGACCGGGTGACGCGGTTCATCTTACAGCGGAAGCGAGAAGAGTTTGTTGCCGCTGATGTAGAGCGCCACGCCGGACCCCTGCACGCTTCGGACCTCTCCTGCTGCCTCCGCAAAACGGTACGGGGTCGCAGAGGGAATCGTCCCCCCCTCGATAACGAGACGCTGCTCCGCTTCTCTGCCGGGTTCGCCATCCAAGAGTGGTGGCTCGGCATGGAAGAAGACGGCGTGCCCATCGACGGTGTTCTGTACAGCACCGATGCCAAGTCGCGCAAGGGGGTTTTCGAGTTCAAGACTACCCGGTACGGCTTTGAGAAGCTGGCCCGCGACGACAACAACAAGTACATCATCGGCGCTGATGGGGAGCGGGAAAAGGTGCAGTTCGTCCCCCTACCGGAGTGGATCACTCGCTGCCGCATGTATTGCGCCGCGTTCGAGATGCCCAAGGCGCATATCGTGGTGTTCTTCATCACGTCAGCGGAGATGCACACCTGGACCCTAGAGTTCGAGCCCGAAGAGCTAGAAGACACACGTCGGATAGTTGCCCACAATCGGGAGGTAGTGCAGACTATCATCAACGAGGAGGGCGTCCCCTTGCCGCATGTGCGGAATCGAGTGGACAACCGCGAGTGTACGTTCTGCCCGTTCTTCAAGGACTGCGAAGACGAACTAATAGCCGATGGCTGGAAGGAGCCCCCGAAGTGAGGAGCAAGTGCCTCAACCACGAGTGCCCGCGCCTAGTGTATCAACAGCGGGGCCTAGGTCTGTGTCACCGCTGCTATGAGATCACAGGCGTCATCCGGCACTTGCTAGAGAAGGGCATTTTGCAAGTGGGCGACAAAGAGAAAGCCCGCGAGTCCGGACTGATACTGCCGAAAGGAGTCAAAGCGTGAAAAACCTACTAGCTTTTATTCTAGTATTTGGCGTGGGGAGTATTGTAGCCCTTGCCCTTAGCGCCGTATCAATAGGGCTTACTGTCTGGGCTGTTGTGATAGTCCTGAAATGGATGGAAATACTATGACGAGGAAAAAGACTGAGCCTGTGCTGGGGGACGACTTCGATTTATTCCTTTCGCGGGAAGTGCTGCTGATGGCGGGTGGTCCCAATACGGGGAAGTCCTACTCGGTGGCACGACTGATAGAGGACAGCGTTGCGGGCGGCTACCGCGTGGACGTGATTGACCGTGACCGAGGCCTCGGCAAGGCGCTCAAAGAGTTGGGCCTGACCGAGCTACCCCCCAGTGTGCGCTACACCAAGGCAAGCACCTGGGCCGATGTGGAAGCAGGCGTACAGCAGGCTATGGAACTGGGCGCAGGCGACTGGGTAGTCCTCGAAATGATGGGCGAGTTCTGGAACCTGTCGCAGACCGCGTACTCCGAAATGGTATACGGGGAAGGACTCACGTCGCACATCCTTGCGCTGCGGGCAGAAGCCGAAGCCAAGGTGCAGGAGGCGTCGCTCGATTCCCGCTCCAAAGCCGCCAGTTCTGAGCGGCAGCGTGGGGTGGGGTATCAAGGTATGGAGGGCCGCACTGACTGGTCCCTAATCAAGCGGATGCACAACACTGAAGTGCGGGACCGGCTCATCGAGAACAGCAACGCGAACATTCTTGCCACGACAGCGGTCGTCCCCCTCGACGATGAGCGAGGCGCGGCTGCGTACCCCAAGTGGAAGCGCGTCGGTGTACGCCCGGAAGGTGAGAAGCACAACGTCTACAAGTTTGACACCTGGGTCTACGTCGAGTTCCGCGACGGCTCTTACGTCTGGTCCACTGACCTGGGCAAGGGCGAAGGCAAGGATCGCGGGGGCCGAGCCTTTGCAACTCGCGTCCCCTTCGATGACACCGGCCTTATTATGAGCATGAACGACCACTTCGGAGCTGAGTGATGGCTTCTAATCCGCTGCTGGTCGATACGCGAGAGCCGGCGCACATGACCGACTACATCATCGAGGCGGGGGCTCCTGCTAAGGACGAACTGCTGCACGAGGGCGACTACTCCTTTTACGATGCAGACGGTGGGCTCGTGTTGGTATCTCGTAAGGCCAGTGATTTGCTCGACTCAATTTTTGACGGGCATATGCAAGCAGAGTGGGATAAGATCATCACGAAGATCGGGAAAAATAAGAGGGGGGGCTCGGCATGGTTCTTGTTAGAGGGAGTTTGGGCCCAAAATGGAGCCCAAGTTTCTTACTATACTGCTGCGGGTACTAAATGGTTTCGAATGCAGTACACGCACCACCGCGTTCAGCCGGGTATACTGGAGGGGCTACAGATTTCACTCCAATCGGCGGGCATTCAGATGCTCACCACCGCATCTCAGAAGCACACGGCTCAGACGCTTGCCAAGTTGTACAAACGGGCTCAGGAGGGTTGGCCCACTAAGGTGACGAAGCCCGTGCCCCGGCCCAAATTGCGCTTTTCCACCGACGAGCGTGTGCGCCGTCTAATGGGCTTATGGCCGGAGCTGGCCGAGAAGGAATCGGCTTTGCTCATAGGCAAGTTCGGCTCAATCACGGAAGTTCTGCGCCAAGACGACGCCCACCTACTTGAGGTGAAAGGCGTCGGCGCTAAAACTCTTAGCAATTTAAAGGAGATACTGAATTGAACTACCGCTGCACCCGATGTGGCGTGGAGGTAACTAATCTGGCGCATCATTATGAGCGGGTACACCAGGGACAGATTATGGGGCCTAGTGACGACCGACAAATCCCGATGGACTTGTACCCCAAGCCCGTGCCACCAAGCAAGAAAGAGGAGGCCCCGCATGAATGAGTCAATGGCGTGTTTCCGCTGCTCGTTCGAGACATCGAGTCGCCCGGACTTCGCCGAGCACTGGCGCACTGCTCCCAATCATCAGGAGCGTAACGAAGCGGGGCGGAAAGACGACCAGGAAAAGCTGCGTCTGGATTTGCTCTCCGTGCCCGCACTTAGAGGGCTAGCGGCTGTGCTGACCCACGGAGCGAAAAAATATGACGACCGTAACTGGGAGAAGGGCATCAAGTTCTCCCGCGTGTACGGCGCTGTACTGCGGCACTTGTTAGCGTGGTGGGATCACGAAGACGACGACCCTGAGTCCGGCTTGCTCCACTTGGACCACGCCCTCTGTGGCCTGATGTTCCTCTCCCACTACGAGCATGGCCGTGACGCACTTGGTCTCGGGTACGACGACTGGGACGACCGCCCGTGACGCTTGACGAGATTGAGCGGCACATCCTCGCATGTCGGGCATGTCCTCTCGCGCGGAACCCGGTGCCGGGGGACGGACCCGCACCTGCTGACGTAATGATCGTCGGGCAGGCACCAGGCAAGATCGAGGACCGCCGGCGCGTACCCTTCATCGGGCCTGCCGGTCGTGTGCTCCGCGAAACGCTGGTATCGCTCGGCTACCCTATTGACGAGTGGTACTTCACGAACGCGGTCAAGTGCTTCCCCGGCAGCGCCGCTGGGGGGGACAAGGTGCCTCCCGCATCCGCAGTCGAGACGTGCTTCTCCACGCACCTGACTGCCGAGCTAGAGGTAGTGCAGCCCAAGCTCATCGTGGCCGTGGGCGCGTTCCCCGCAAAGGTGTTCGGCATCACGGGGGGCGTGAACAAGAATGCAGGCCGAGTGTTCGATACGCCGTGGGGCCGCGTACTAAGCGCGTTGCACCCTGCCGGGATTATGCGCCGACCGAAAGACATGGGCAAGTTCCGCACTCAGTTCCTCCGCATCAAGACGGAACTAGCCGAGCCTGTGGTCGTCCCCCCTACAAAGGGAATTTCGGGGGGCCTTGGAGAGGTTGTAGGTGTGGACGTTGAAACGCAGGATGATTTGCTCTGGTGCGTGGGTTACGCAAACCATACAGGGAAATATGCGGATCGCCTACCAGGAGATTTGAGCAAGGTGGTGCCGTGCATGCACAACGCGGGCTATGATATTTCATTTCTGGAGGCTGAAGGCGCATGACTGATGACTGGGACCTCATAATCTTAGTCTTGTTTCTCCTATCCGGGCTGGGTATGCTTGCGATGGTAACAATCGTGCTCTTTGTTCTGGCGGGGCAACTATGATCGAGCGATGGCAGGACACTATTCTCCAGGCCCATCTGCTCGGGTATCAGCCCAAGAGTTTGAAGGCGCTGACCACGATCTTCCTCGGCGTCGATCTCGACAAGACCTTCGTGTCCGAGAGAAAGCAGGTACGCTATGAAGAGCGGGCCGATGAAGTCCTCGAAGGTTGCGCCCGAGATGCCTGGGCCACACAAGCCCTCCACCAGCTCTTCTACCCTGAGATCGAGCGGCGTGGTCTGCTCGACCTGTACCGCAAGGAGCTCCGCGTTACCCGTGTCCTCATGGATATGCAGCGGGCCGGAATGCCCCTTTCGCAAGAGAGGGTTGCAATAGCCGAAGCCGACGCGATACGCAAGATGGGGCGGCTCGAAGTAGAGCTTGCCGAGCTAGGCATCGAAGACCCAGGAGACAAAACCGAGATAGCTAGCAAGTTCTGGAAAGGCAAGGCTCGTAAGAAGACCACCAAGACTGGTTTATCGACTAAAGCGGAGCACTTACGAGAGTTCGCCACCGCCGAGCAGAAGCCGTGGGTCGATAAGAAGATCGAGTGGTCGCAAGTAGATCACTTCCTTAGCACCTACCTCTCGGCATGGAGGGGAGAAGACATGCTTTACCCGTCGCTGAACCAGACTGGTACTATGACGTGGCGCTTCTCCTGCTCTGACCCGAATTTGCAGAACGTGCCTAAATCCATTGGTACGCCACTGTATCAGATGTTCGTGGCTCCAGAGGGATATACTTGGATCAGTGCTGACTACTCCCAGCTCGAACTGCGGATGCTTGCTGTACTGTCGGGGGACGCGAATCTGCTGGGCGTGTTCGAGCGCGGTGAAGACCTGCACGCCCTCACAATTAGTCGTATTGAGTGGTTACGCGACCTTGCAAGGGGGACGGAGCACGAAGCTGACTTCGCTCGCCGGGTTGCCAAAATTGTAAATTTCGGTATTCCGTATAAGGTTTCCCCAAAAGGGTTGGTCGAGAACGTTACTAAAGAGCAGACCAAGATGCCGCAATTGCCGCCAAAGCCGCTGTCATTCGTTCTAGCGCGGGAGCTGATCGAGGGGTTCTACAACGACTACCCCGATGTGCTACAATGGCAGGAGAACCAGATTGCGTTTGGGTCAGAGCACGGCTATGTAGAGACGCAACTGGGGCGTCCGCTGTACGTCCCCCTGCTCACGGTATCCGACGAACGCTTGCACTCAGCGGGTACACGACAAGCGGTGTGCTATCCGGTCCAAGGTGGCGGCGCGGAGATAGTCAAGGATGGTATGCTCCGCTGCCCCAAATTTCTAAGGATGCAGGTCCACGACGAACTGTTGTATTTGGCGCGTAATCAGGACGTGGAGGAGTACAAACGGCACCTTGCTGCAGAGCTTCCCGACAACGGCTACTCCATTCCCTTCCCAGTGGACATCAAGGTAGGTCGAACGTGGGGGGCTATTAAGTCAATCCCTGACACCCTGTTCGAGGACGGGGAATGAGTCCAGAGGATTTCTGTAGTAGGTATCATCTTGGCCCTCCTTTGCGCTACACGTATGGGGGGTATGGTTGTCCTCGACGTTGGCTACTGCAGGCTCGACTGGCCTGGTGGAGACTGAAGCACAGAGTAAGGAGAGCACTATGACATCAGATGCCATAGCAGGAACAGCGTTTCCGGAAGGACTGATCGAATCCCAGAAGCGCGTCTTTGAGCAGGAGGCTCGCAAGCTAGCGGCGGAAGCGGAAAGAGAGGAGTTGAAACTAGCGGCGGAACACCGGCTCGTCGCCCTAGATTTGTCCAGCGATAGGTTCCATCGTGTGTACCAGTTTGACAACCCCATCGTGGGCTTAACCGTCAAAATCTGCATGACACAGCTTGCGGAATGGCACCGCCTGTACCCTGGGGAAGACATCAGTATAGTATTCAACTCTCCTGGGGGCGACATCATTGAAGGGTTTGCTCTGTTCGACTACATACTCTACTTGCGGAATTTGGGCCATGCCATACATACCACTTCTCTAGGCATGGCGGCTTCAATGGCAGGGGTTTTGCTCCAGGCGGGCACTACACGAACTATGGGACGGGGGGCTTGGCTACTACTGCACGAAGGTTCTATCGGGGCCATAGGCAGTATGGGAGCCGTGGAAGACCAGCTTGCGTGGGTCAAGAAGATGCAAGACCGCATCCTTGACATTTATTCGGATCGATCCATTATGGCGCGGGCCGATATTGCCTTGCATTGGCAACGGCGTGACTGGTGGATGTCGGCAGACGAGGCTCTAGGATACGGCTTCATAGACGGTATAGGTCTAGTAAGAGGAGACTGATGGAGACTCTTGAGCTTCCCAGCAAGCTACGTCGAACGCCGAACCTGCCGTACAAGGCGATTACGCTGATGCCTATCGGGGACGTGCAGCTAGGCGCGGAAGGAGCAGACCTTGACCGACTCAAAAGACATATCGATTACGGACTCGAACACAATGCCTATTTCCTTGGAATGGGTGATTACGTTGACGTGGCTTCCCCTTCAAATCGTGCTAAGATTCGAGCAGCCGGACTCTATGATAGTGTCATGGAAGCTCTCGAAGCTGCCGCTGAAAAAGCGATTGGGGAGTTTCTGGAGGCTGTTAAAGGGACAGAAGGTCGATGGCTCGGTATCCTTGAAGGGCATCACTTCTACGACTTTGCTGACGGGACAACAAGCGACACTCGAATTGCCCTGGCCCTTAGTACCCCCCAGTTCACTTGCCACCATCTCGGGACATCTGCATTGGTACGAATACCCTTCGTGCGAGGGGGACGAACCGCCTGTTCTACTACCATCTGGTGCCACCACGGACAAGGCGGGGGGCAGACAACCGGAGCAATTCTCAACAAGCTGGAGCGTCAGGTAGGGAACTTCGAGGCGGACATCTACCTGATGGGGCACTACACGAAGGAGGTGTCCGAGCGCAAGTCCCGCATCTCTCTCAGCCGAGGCCCGGACCCCCACCTGATTCACAAGACGATTTACCTTGCCAGCACGGGGGGCTTCCACCGAGGCTATCTGCATAAGAACCGGACGGGCCTAGTGCCGCGGGGCTCCTACGTCGAGCAGGGTATGTTCTCACCCGCTACGCTCGGTGGGCCGGTATTCCAACTGCGGCCTGTGCATACGAACAAGACGGACTACGTGGCGATTACCAAGATAGACGGAGACCTGAGCCCATGAAACGAGAAGTGGAACGGCGCTGGGGTTGGGTGGTCGCGGAAATACTAGAGTCCCCTCCCATGCCCCCACGACCGGATGAAATGCTTGTACGCATCACTGAGGTAGGAGGGGAAACTTTTATTGCTCTGATACCCCGCTCTGAAGTACGCTTAGATTCGGAGTAGGCTTGACAGCCGACGCCGCTTGTGCTATAATGCATACGGGGGACGAATGGAAGGCCTCTGGCACGCAAGGTGCTGGGGGTCTTCCTCCTTATCCCGGTCCCGGCTTCGGCGTCTCAAGAGCTAAGACCCGCGCCTCCACCGCATCCGTCTTCGACTGCTGCCCTGCGACAAGCGCCTGCAATGCGGCGAGTTGATCCTCCAGAACTTTAACGCGCGGGTCGTCCCTAACCACCACAGATGGGGTCGTCCCCCTCCCACTTGACAGCTCTCTACTTCCGCTAACCATTAGACTTCCGCCAGTACCATAGAGACCAGGAACTCCCGCCGCCGCAGGAATGACTGGGTGCCCGGTATGATCCGCAGGTTCCCCGGCAAGAATACGTAGTCCCGTGACGTTCCCTCCAGATCAACGACAGTGACGGGTGCTGCTTGTCCATCCCACGTCCGCAACTGAGCCAAGGCCGCAGCCGGTTTGCCTCCTATTGCGCCGTTGAGGAGCCGTTGCTGGTCGCTTAGGAGCACAGTCAGAGGTAGCAATTGCAGTCTGTCCGGTCGGAGCTGGAACGTCGTGCGAATCTTCGTAATCTCAGGCGCGGTGCTTGTTGAAGCGGTTGAGTCGGGAACCATCTCGTAGTGCAGTGTACGGCACGTCGTACCATCGGGGAACGTAAGAGTCTCTCGTCCCCCTGTCGAGTCGATCACACCGTCCGTATTACCAGATGAGTCCGCTAAATCCGTCTTGACCGCATCCCCATTGAGAGAATACTTGATTGTCCACTTGCGTCCCGCTGCCCCCAGGTTGTTCGTCTCGAACACCACCTTGACTACGTTCTTCTCAATCTGCGAGAAGTTGCCGTCGTACTTGACGGTGGTAGCCTTTATTGCGCTGCTGTCGAGGAACGTATCGTCCGAGTCCCCGTCTTGAGGTAGGAAATAGCCAAGCAGATTGGACCCGCTCGAAGTAACTCCAAACCAGACACGCCTATGTTGATCGGAGCCCGAAACTTGAGCCTCAACAAAGATATTGGCGTAGTCGGCAGTAGTACCTGTCGTGTAGCTGATCTCCCCTACGTGGTGCCAACGCCAATCTACCGTGCCCTCAATATCGAGTCTCTCCCCGGAGAAGGCGTGATACTTAGTGTTGGCCGTATCCAGAATGAGCAAGTAGAGTGTCGTGGGCGTCCCCCCCACAGCCGCAACACGCCCATGCCACTGTGTTTGCTCGGGTGCGAAGAGCTTCATGCTGATGTCCGTAAGCACCCCCCCTGACAGTTCGAAGAGGCCCCCACCACCTAGCGGAAGTATGATTCGCCCATTCCAGTTAAAAGCACCTTTAAAGTTGTCGGCGTGCTTCCAAGATTCAAAGCGCGGGAGCAAATTGGTTTGTGTACCATCCGCTGCAATCTTCCAAATACCGTCTGTCTTGCAAACGTGTAGAATCCCATCATCTTGGAACAATGCCGTAATTTCGGCGTCAATAGTACCCACATCGGTAGGGGACGACCAGCTCGCGACCGTCTGGGGTGTCGAAGTCGAGGCAATAAAATGAGGTCGATGAAGATAAACCCTCTTTTGATTTGAGTGCGAGGTCGCCGTAGTACCAAAGGCTGCCCTAACCACAATAAGATCATTAGTAGCAATTGACGTAACCCGCATAATTTCGGAGTCTATGGAGATGTAATCTCCTGCCGAAAAATCCGTGCCGTCGGTTATAGGGGCAGTAGTGACACTATCATTTATGTCCGCTGTTAGGGCCGAAGTTGAATCGATTGAAAGGTTCCCCCCCCAGAGCAATAGATTATTGGAGGCGTCAATAGCGGTGGTCACATATTTTGGAACAGTAAAGTTGTCGTTTCCTAGCGAGGTCCAGTTGGTATCTGTGCTCAGTTTGAAAAGATAGCGGAAAGCTAAAACTGGAGTATCATCAGTCCAACGGGGTATCACCGTGTAGTCGTTAAAGCGAATACCATTACGAGAAATAACAGCGGTGGCAACGGGTTCCGACCCAATATCCCAGTCTTCGTCGCCGTAATTCCAAGCGTACACGTCGCGCTCAGAAAACATCCACAACTCATCGTCTCCTACTGACGCAAAGCCCGACGTTTTGTAGGCGTTTGGAGCTGCATCCACAGTAGTAGTTTGAAACTCGCGGACAGGACGTAGCTTACCCCGTACCGAACTGTCTATCATCGTGGAGGAGGCCAGCTTGCGTTTATCGTTCCGGTCCACGATGCCCCCAACGCCGCCCTGCCAGTCCTCCATTGTCCAGTAGAGGCGCAGCTGCGGTGGCGCTTCGGCTTCCGTCAGCTCCCCCATAGTCAGGATGCGGGCCTGAATCTGCTCGGCATCCTCAACAGCGTAGGCCAGCCGACCCCCGCGCTCTCGGGCCAGCATGAACCCATAAACGTTTGTACCCGCCTGGTCGGCTATGGTGATATGATGGCTGATCCCTGCTTGCGGCACTCAGTCTCTCCTGAAATCCCACTGATCCGGCTCATCGGTAGGGGGACGACCCACATAGTCCTCTACCGGCTCACAGGAGAGCCCTTTTTCCGAGGGGGGTGGTGTCTTTGTACCAGATCGGAAGTTATCGGGCTCTCTCGTGGCCGGTGGCAGCTCCACGCGGAGTTCTAGCGGGCCGAAGTACACGGACCAGTTTAGATCGTCCCAGTACGCGCCGATAGCCCAGACCCACCACCACCAAATCAGTTGGAAAGTCATACGTCGTCCGGCCAGGGCAGACGCTCTGCGTCGTATGCCTCTCTCTCAATCGGGTGATTGTACAGGAACATATCGAAATGGCGCAGGCGTGTCCACAGATGCAGCCACAAATACTTCGCAGCGCCCCACCGCTTAATCTGGCGAATGTGCGTCGCCTCATGCTTGCGGAAGGCTTCGTCCGAATCCCACTGAGCACGCGATCGGATAAACACGGTCGGCCCCCACGGGGTTGGGAAGGTTACGGCGTCGCCGGCCTGAAGTTTCCAAACGAACGTTTGCAAGTTGCTATCCTCTTGGCTGGTCGAGCACTAGGTAGTAGCCTGACCCGTCATGCTCGGTATGGTAGATGCCCGTGTCGCGTCTCTGAGCGCCCATCGGCTCTGAACGCTTGTCTGGAACCCACGACATATAGAGTGCCAGGGCGGTGTTCGCGTCTTCCTGATACCGGCCCCGGTCTCGTTCCCCCGCCTGTAAAGCCAGGAGACGCCACAAGCGGAACTCCGCGTAGGCAAGCAGCAGTTGTTCTTGGTCCCCGGCTACCTCGGTCGTGCCCGCATCGGTCGTAACAGTGGAGAGCGGAGCCATCCCTACCAGACGCAGTCGGCGCATCTCTTGCACGCGATTGTTCCGGTAGTCAAGCGGTTTGAAACTGCCGACCTCGTTGAGTTCGTCCCCCTGCTGGTACACGTAGAGAAGCTGCCGAATCGTAGTGGGGATCGTGTAGCGATACATCGGCCCGAGAGATAGCCGAGCAGCGTCGAAGTAAACGTCAGTTCCATTAGTACCGGCGGCAAGTACAGCCGTTACGGCTGTTGTATCGTCATCGACAGCCCCTTCAATTTTTAGGAGTTGCCATTCATCTGCTCCGGTATGGTCTTCACTTGTAAGGTTGGAACTGCCAAAACCTATCTTGATTCGTCCTTCACTGGCAGCTTGTGTAAATACCCAACACCAGAACTTAGCGGTTTTATTGGTCACAGTGTCAAAGGTATTGCTGGGTGACTGTTGAAGTTGATTCTCTGACCCCGAGGCCCATGTAAGTTTTGCCGATAGAGAGCCGTGGAATACTATTGTGGACTCATCGGCTAGGGCATCAACATTCACTTGGGTCCACTCGGTCTGGCCTGCCGTTTCCATATCGGCCCCCGTGAGAACATTATCAATCACTAGAGACTCGTCAATCACGGGCAAGTGCAGGAACGGGTACGTCTGCTCGATGGCCTGATTGATCGCCCGGTGCTTGAGAAGCGGGTTAATCCGGTGTAGTTCATACGTGTGTGCGGTCGTGACTTGCGCCGAGAACCCCGTGGACTCGAACAGCAACGTGCCCGTAGAAGCGGTATACGTCTTGACGCGCCGTATCTCGCCCACTGCGCTATGGCCTGACTCAGTGACCATGCCGTACCAGCCCTCGAACGCGCCGTCGTCACCACCGTCGACTTCGTGAATCAGGCCGGTGTCAACAATAGTGGTGCCGTCCCCCGCGCCGCTGGTAGTAGGAGCGGTCTGCTCGTAGAAATCTCCGATGTTCTCCCCGAGCTGTTTTCGCAGTGCTGCTCTGCTAGTAGTTGACAAGAGACGCCCTTTGTGTTACCATTAAACTATGAAAACCTGCGAAGTGGACAATTGTACGAGAAAGTATTGTGCTAAGGGCTATTGCAAGACTCATTATGAGCGCCATAGAAAACACGGCTCCCCTCACGTAGTGCTGCCAGGGGGTAATCCTGCCATTGACCCTAGTATACGGTTTTGGGGAAGGGTAGGGCAGTCCTACTTGGGTTGTTGGCTGTGGCAGGGCTATATACGCCCAGATGGGTATGGCGAGTTTGCGGTTTCGCATCGTAAATCTATGCCCGCTCATGTGTTCTCTTATACCGATACGTATGGTCCCCTTCCTGAGGGGCTAGAACTGGATCACCTCTGCCGAGTGCACTCTTGTGTGCGTCCCGATCATCTTGAAGCTGTGACGCATCAGACAAATACCCTTCGAGGTGTGGGACCAGCAGCGCAAAATGCAAAGAAGATTCACTGTCCCCAGGGGCATCCTTATGATGCTTCAAATACTTCAATTTACAAGAACCGTCGTCGATGTCGCGAATGCAATCGAATACGTGAATATCGGCGGAATCATGATCTTTCGTCCACTGCTCCTGTCCCTCGGATGCGCATTAGATGAACGCCTTTAGTAGTATGCCTAGATTAAGGAGTATGAGCACGGCCATCCCGCCTTTGATCTGCCATACTTCCCGAGAAAGTGTGTGCAGATCATTGGTCTTGAGAAGGTCCACCGCGTCTCGAAGGTCTTTGATGTCTTGTTCGATACTCATAGCTGCTTACCGGAAGGTATAGATTCTTATGAGGCCCTTGCCGCCGATTCCACCGGCCCCGCCTGTGGCATCTCCACCGCCGCCCCCGCCGCCTCCTCCACCGCCGACTCCACCGACGCCTCCGGCACCTCCGGTTGCGCCGTCAGCACCGCCGCCTGCTCCACCACCGGCTCCTCCATAGTTATCCACGCCTGCTGCTCCGGCTGTGCCCGCATTCGCGCCTGCCACACCGCCTGCTCCCCCACTTCCTGTCCCCCAGGCCTTAGAGGCACCTCCGGCAGCACCTGCTCTTTGAACGTTTGAAGCATCGCAACCGCCACCACCGCCGCCACCGCCGCCGCTCCAGACTGAGTGACCACCCGTGCGAGACGTACCTACTGCACTGGAACGCGCCGCGCCGCCCGCACCGCCTCCATACTCCCCGGAGCCACCATTCGCATCGTTGCCCCCGTCAGGGCCAGCCCCGCCCGTCCCATTCAGTTGCCCTGCCTCATTGTCAGGCCAGCCGCCGCTCGTAGTGCTGCCCGCTCCGATAGACCCTGCGCCCCCGCCACCAGTAGCGTTTGTGCCTGTACCCCCTACACCGCCCCCACCGCCAAACCCGGTCTGAGTAGTACCGAACGTGACGTTGCCACCAGTACCGCCATTGCCACCGTCCCCAGTTGATCCTGCCGAACCCGCAGCGCCTCCGTCATTGATAGTGATAGTTTCGGTACTGCCTAAAGTGGCCGCGTCATAGATGTGGAGGCTTCGTCCGCCAGCACCACCACCACCACCACCCATACGAAGAGTACCAGAAGCTCGGCCTTCTCCGCCACCACCGCCTCCGCCCGACCCAATAGTAAGGACCATCACTATTTTAGCGCGGTCAGGTTTAGTCCAAGTGCCGGAGGACAAGAACTCTTGGAAATCCTCGGCGTCGGTTACAACTACACCTTGTAGGGCTGTTCCAGAAACCATAGTTATGCCTCTTTATCGGGTTCGGACTTAGACTCAGACTCTTCCTCGAACCCCTTACGCCCCTCAAGGTAAAGCCTTTCAAAGACAATAGCTCGGAGTTGGGCAGCAGCTAACGGATTCTCTGTCAGGAGCCTCTGAAAATCTTGAGGTGTGGGCTGTACCTGTCCTTGAGTGCCGTTTACCATTACTTCACCATGTGTGGGCGCTCGTGGCCCGCTTGTGGCTCACGACCTGCTGCTGGAACATCGTATAGATGTAGTCCACGAAGTCATCTGGTGTCGGTGTCTCAATGCCAGTGTGGTCAGAGAACCAAGCGCTCAGGGCGGTTAGTTGGTTGTTCTCCACCGCTGGGTTGTTACCCGTGAGGGCGAAGAAATCCTTGATATTCTGGGCCGTCGCTGACATTAGCTAGCTCCTTTCGAGCAGCACGGGCAGTGGTAAATGTCCCCTAACTTGGTGAGATAGTCAAAGAAAGCCTTAGCGGACTCCTCGGCACCTCCCTCAAAGCTGAACTTCCCATCGCTCCACAAGAGTTTCCCTAAAAGGCGACCCTCCTCGACCATCTCTAACACGGGCGGTCCTAGCGAGGTGGTCACTGGCCCCTCGAAGCCGAACCCCCCTGGATCAAGGGTCAAGTCCCCCGGCTCGGTCATCACTTCGCCGTTCGTCGCTGTCATCTAAGTCACCGTCCCTATGCTGTGATGAGTCCGAGTGTTACCAGAGCGGCATGGATGCCAGCCGCGTCTACCGCCACGCTTGTGGGCTGGGCTGCGGGGGTGGTTGCGAAGAAACCGAGCCCTGTGCCGTTGCCTTCAATCAAAGTCGTGGATGCCGCCATGAACTTGGTTATCAGCGCTGCGAAGCCGAGGTCTGCAGTGGCCACATCGGCGTCAAACCGGAGCATTTCCAGCGAGTTCCCACCGTCTGAGACGAGGAAGAGCATATCGCCGTCGTCGGTGACGTTGGAGATTATCAAAGACTTTGCAGCAACCCCTTGGTGGTCCGAAGTCCCTACGATAACGTTTGTGAGTTCGTCATCAGCAGCCAGCACGGTTGTGCGCATGAAGATTACGCCGTCTTCATTGTTGCCCAAACCAAAGACTTGGTTGTTGTTTATCCGCACACCTTTCGTAATAACAACCTTGCCGTTAGGGCTGAGATTCAGGTGCCCAGTCGTCGTCGATATCGCCGTGGCCTGCTGAAACGCCATCGCACCAGTGGTGTATATCATCTCCTTGGCCCCACCGAGGCCGAACTCCAGGCTCGTCATGCCCCAGCCCAGCGTAAGGCGGGCCACATCGGCGTCTGCGAACAGGAACTCCTTTGAATTGCCACCGTCACTAACGAGAAAAAGCATGTCTCCGTCATCGGTGATATTGGACAAAATGAAAGAGTTCGCCGCTGTGCCCTGATGGTCGGACGTGCCCTCAATCACGTCTGTAAGTTCATCGTCAGCGGCCAGACCGGCCGAGTTAAGTACGGCTACCCAGTCACCGTCATCCCCCCCTTTAAGCAGCACGTCGTCGTTGAGAATCAAGGGGGCTGTACCACCCTCTATGCTGAGGAAAGTGGGTGTGGACGAATTGGTACACCGCTTTACCAAATTGGTAGTTGTGTCAGACCATAGATCCCCTACGTTTAGGGGCGTCCCCCCACCCGGAGCACTGTCCTGCCGGTAGTAGTGGTGCTTTTCGTTAGCGACATGTATTACTCCTGACGACTGAAGGCTAGTCATCTCGAATCTGATACACCTGATACAGACGGGGGGACGCCCCCGTGACCACCACTTGCTTAGTGCGCCCCCAGAAAGTCCACCACCTACTATCTACAAACTCCTCAATGCTCTCAGTGAGGTCTTCCTCTTCCAAATCTTCGTACACCACGAAGTCGAAGTCCGTACCGCAATGGCACACAATCGTATGCTCTTGCTTGAGCACCGGCGCGGCTTGAAACCCGCTGTAGATGTACGTCCACGTATAAGCCCGCCCGCATTCAGGGCACTCAACGTAGTCCATTACTGCGCCGCATTACGGATGTGCGTAACCTGGAGTGTGTCAGTGCCCGCAGCCAGGATGGCTTCTATCGAGCCAACGTGTCGCCGGTCGATAGAAAAGTAGTGCAGTACGCCAGCAGGGAAGTACCCGCGACTGGAGTTCTTATTCACCGTGTTGATCTGCTCGATCTCGGTATTAGTGCCGAACCCGGCAGTCGTGAAGCTGATTCTCCACCAGAACCCATCCACCGCCGAACAGTTAGGATCACGGGCGGGGGGCAATTTCGTGGGGTCTGTCAGATCAACGAAGGTATTGTCATTCTGCAAGACGCCGTTTGGCCCGCCAAGGGATGTCATCACAGCATCAGTAGGGGCAGTCCAGGTAACTGAACCCGTCTGAGCCATCGACGCACCAGTATCCGTGTTGTCCGTCTCGGTCAGACTGGCCCACGTAGACGACCCATCGTAGTACTCCACCACGATAGTGTTCGACTGGTCGTTGGCCGACTTGATAGTGAAGTGCAAACCCCCAACGATGTCGGACGTACAGACGTAAATATAGTCGCTAGTCGTAAAGGAGTCCCAGACCGCACCCGAGCCCGTGCCTGACTCTCGGTCAGTCAGGTCTTTCTTCAGCGTAGTAGTGCCGCCCGCCACTTTGAACCGAGCATCTGCAGTTGCCGAAGCATCATACCAGATGATGTCCCTGATGGCGGGGTTCAGATGCAAGCGAAAAGCGACCGAGGGATCGAAAAGTTGGAGTTGGTGCCAACCTGGTTTCAGTCCTAGATAGGCTACCCCAGTTGTGAGGGCTAGGGTTTCCCCAAACACCTTAACTGCTGGGGCGGGATATGATGCGGCCATTACGTCTCCTTCATTCGTTCAATCGTATAGACAGAACCGCAAGTGGAGGGGGGACGACCCCCGTTGTGGTTGCTGGGGTTAGCGGGCTTCCAACTCCAGATGCACGGTCAGATCGACAGCGCCCACCGGAATGGCATCGAAGTCCAGCGTGATTACCGAGCCCTCTTTGATCGTGGGGTCGTTCTTGAACAGCGAGACGTCCGCTTGGTTCCGGTCAGCCCCGACGGAGGGAGCGGTGTCGAAGATAGAGGTGCCGTCGTCGTTAATGTCCACGGTTAGCAAACCCGCCACAGCAGCAGTCTTGACTAGAATGCGCAGCGCCACAGGCAGGTAGTCCTGGTCCGCGACGAACTCAGCACCCGCATCGGCGCGAACACCGGGCTCCACTAGGCCCCGGATGTCCGTCAGTGGGCCGGGGAAGTGCCAGGTCAGTATTCGATTCATCGGCTCTCCATCGGGGGACGAAGTTCATTGGGGTCGTCCCCCTTGCGGTGCTTTCCTTAAACGGTGTGCCCGGCCAGGTATGCGCCTTCGTCCAGCTCGACCCAGTGCATGACCCAGGTGAACGTCGCAGCGGTTGTGCCGCACTGGGAATAGAAGTTGATGCTGGCCCCTCCGCGCAAGAAGATAGGCACCGGTGGTACGTAGTGGCCCTCAAGGAACCCGAACCCAGGTGCTTCGACGCTCGTGTCGGTTGCCGCCATCTCCGTGAGGATAGTGTCAACGAGCATGTTAGCCCGACGGGTCAGAAGCACGTTCTGCGCGTCAGTATAGTTCGTGATGCTTCCGGTGACTGTCTGAACGCTAGCCTTAGCCGTCTTCGGATTAGGTCCGCCCAAGCAATTGAGGATACCGGCGCTGGCATCGGTGCCGCTGTTCAGGATGGACAGGTCTTCCTGAGTATAGTTCAGCCACAAGTCGGGGGCTCCAGTTGCGCCGTCACCGTGCATCCGGAACGTGACACCTAGCGGAACCACTATAGTTCCTGAGAGGGGCGCAGTGAGTGCGGCCTGTATGATCTGGTTATCAAGCGCCGCAGTAGGCGTGTCTTGTGCGGTCTCTTCCAGACCATGACCCCACATATAGACGTTGCCCTCAAGGGCTTGCTGCCACAAGAAGGGGTGGTGAACAATCTCTCCCGACTGGGCCAGTCGAGCGAACGATTCCAGTCCCGCCCCCGCCCTAGTAGCGGTATGTTGAGCTTTGAAACTTCCCATTGTATCTCCTTACGCTACGTTGTCGGGCAAGTAGACCGAACTAGGAAGCTCGGCCCAGTAGAAGGTTGCGGTATACGTGGCGTCCGTGGAACCCGTTTTGTTCCAGAACGCAATGCCCGAGCCCTTGTATAGCGCCACGGGTCCAGGCGGCAACCAAGTGAACTCCAGAGAGTTATTCATTGGCGACTCAACACGAGGGTCCAGGGTCGCCATCTCCGCCGAGATTATGTTGTCGAGTATATTCGCCCGCCTGAAGAACATGACGTTCTCATCATCGGGGATGGCGGTAGTAGCGGAAAGGGTCTTCTCTAGAATCGCGTTTGAAGTACGCGGACTAGGGCCCCCCAGAGTATTGAGGGCATCCATTGATGTCCCACTGCCAGCCGCGAGTCTATCGGCCTGAACATAGGCGGCGTACATCTCTGAAGCAGCGCCTCCATCGGCGTGCATCCGAATCGAGACGGCTATAGGTAGAACCACCGTTCCCGCAGCCGGCGCAAATAGAGCGAACGAGGGAGTCTGCTCGGATAGCGTGGTCTCGGAGTCAGTAGCAGTCTCTTCTATGCCGTGTCCGCCGATGAAAACTCTGCCTTCCGAAGCAAGTTGCCAAAGCAGGGGCATGGGTACGACTTCCCCTGCCTGGTTCACGCGAGCGGGACCAGCTACACCGACCCCTACCCTACTCGCAGCGTGGCGGCTTACAAAATCTTTACCCATTCGTTCTTCTCCTTACGATGGTAGGTAAATCTCGGAAGGGAGTTCGACCCACTTCCAAGTTACCGAGTAGGTAGTTGCCGTTGCATTGTTCGTCGCGGTCCAGAATGCGAGGCCTGAACCTTTGTAAAGCATGATAGGGCCAAAGGGCTCCCACTCATACTCCAGCACGGGATTTCCAGGGGCTTCAGTCCGCTGGTCGGTGGCGAGCATCTCGGCGGAAATTAGGTTATCCAGGATGTTGGCCCGACGCCCTAGCAAGATGTTCTGTGAATCCGTGATAGCTGTTATTGCCGTACTGGTGTGCTGTAAGATCGCCTGATGTGGGCGCGGATTACCTCCTAGTGTATTGAGCACTGAGGGGCCCATGCCGGTAGCAGTTGCCGTAGCGAACCGAGGCAATTGAACGTACCCCAGATAAAGGGAAGGCGCTGCACCACCCTCAACGTGGATGCGAATCTGTGCACTTAGGGGGACGACTATGGTCCCGCCTGTCGGAGCATACAGTGTGAACATCGGCTTCTGCTCATCGAGAGTGCCGTTGAACGTGCTGGTGGCTGTCTCCTCAATCCCGTGTCCCCCATAGAAGGCCCGTCCTTCCAGCGTCAGTTGCCAGAGCAGAGACAGGTCAACGATCTCTCCGGACTGGCCGATTCGAGCTGCCGCCTCTTCTCCAGAGGGAACGTTGGCAGCAGCATGTTTTGCTTTGAAATCTACCACATCCGCTCCTTAATCGTAGGCGTTGGCGGTCATCCGCCACTTGTGAACCTGTAGGATACGCTCAGAGTTAGTCCGAGCCTGGCAGAAGAACCACGGCGTTACACCGTCCCCCCCCTGTACGCCAAGCGCATGTTCGGCGACCTTCTGTCCATTTACCCACGCCTGCACGTCGTCCCCATTCACACGTATGGCGAACCGCAATACGCCACTGGCAGCTATGGTACGAACGGCTTCCGTCTTCTGCACGGTGCCCGCATCGAGGCGGGTGAAGAAGTCTAGCGACGTATTATGGGTGGTGTCGAAGATAAATACCGCGTAGTCGTCAGCGTTGTGGGTGGTGGACGTGGCTTTCTGGTTGACTGCGCCCGCGTCACCATCAGCATCGGAAATACCGCACTCGAACTTGAAGGTCGCAATATCGCTGGGCAGTTTGACAATGGCCTCGAAGAGGAAGCCCCGGTCGCCAGACCAGTTCATCCCGTAGCCTGTGCCTGCGTAGTTGCCTGTCGAGGCCCCTGACTTTAGTTCGAGGTACGCACCTACGTTGTGCTCGGTGAAGGTACGTGTGCCCGTGGAAGTTACCGCTGCAGGATACTCTGCCTTGAGCTGGTCCCCTGAGAAGTCGTCTTCGGTGATGGTGTAGTCGAACGAACTGGGAATCCAGAGGTCGCGCCGGAAGCCCCGTCCTGTTTTCTGCTCGATTAGCCCGTCAGCCGGGTACGCGACGGGAAGTCCTATTGCCATGATCTCTCCTTTCTAGTTAGGGCTGCTACCCGTATCTATTCGGTGGGTTGCATCCCCATCTCTTGCGCGGCTGGCACAAGAGCATCAGGTATGTCCATATGAAGTGCTGTCGGTCGTCTGGTGACGAAGGCCCACACGCAATACTTCTTACGTGTAGGGTCAATGAGTCCCTGCGCGAAAGTGCTGGTACTCTCCATCTGCTTCACGCGTGTAGGCCCTCTCATCCCCAGAACCTTGGTGTCGTCTTTATCCCGCTTTCCTCGATCTTCTAACAAAGAGCCAAAAATGTTCCGGTACTTAGCCCCGGCAGCTTGTACTCGATCTTCGGGAGTACTGAGGGGCACAGTAAACACCATCGTTTGCCAAACACCCCCTTGGGCCAAAGTGGCGTCGATGGAAGTACCTTCAGCAAGTCCCGCACTCCTAACTACCTTGTCGTTCTTGTCGTTCTTGTCATTATCGGGCATTAACTTGTCGGCCCGCGTTAGCCTTCATCAGCAAGAAGCCGTAAGCCTTCCAGCCTGCGATAATATCGAACAGTCCTGCATCAAGGTCTGTCTGTTGCTTCACGGTAACGTCGTTCTGCGCGATAAAAGCGATAGCCTCGTGCTGGCCCATGAAGTTCTTGGTGCCGTTCGAGCCTGCTTCAAGGTTGTTGCAGACATAGTTGTCCCAGGTGAGCGTATGCCCGAAGAAGCCTTGGCTCGTATTGCCTTTGACCGAGCCCACGACCGACGTATTCAACTGATTACGCAGTACCTCTATCTGGAGCAGGTCTGCGCGAGAGTTGGCGGACCACACCGCAAATCGGTCCTGCAACAGCATGTTGTTAGAAACCAGCACGGCCTCGGCTTCAAAGAGCGTCTCCTCCGTAATCTGCTCGTTGTCCGTGCCAATCTCGGTGAAAGCGTCGAATCCGCTCGTATCATCGGCAGCCAACTCCGTGTCGATCTGGGCGCTAATACCCGTAGAGACGTCCTTTATGAGCAAGGGGACGTACTTCGACATGGCCTGAAGCGACATTTCCACCGGGAACCTGTAGGCTTTGTAAGCCATCTGGTTCACAGGAATCTGGAGCTGTCCCTCTGTTACGGCTGTGTAGGTCAGGGCTGCGCCAGTACCGAACGTAGATCGTTTGTCGGCGCTAGTAGACTCAGTGAACTTGGGCACATTCACGAGGTCGCCCGCACCCACAGGAAGTTCGGGCTGCCACGAGTGGTCCATCAGAGGCTCGATGACTACCATAGCCTCGTAGGCTACGCTAATTAGCCTGGACCAAACTTCAGGAAGGTACTTGTCCAAGGTTGTCTTGGTATGGTCGTTACCTGCCACGATTACTCCTTATGTCACACTCCAGGGTAGTAGACACCGTCGTCTTTAGCAGCCCTCGCCCAGAGATTCTTTGTGTATTCCGTTTTTTCGGTGAGGGTCATATTCTTGTAATCCTTGGCTAGAAGGCTCTTCATTGTGTCCGAGCCCCCGGATGCTCCCCCACCTGCATCCGTATCCAAGGTAGTGTCCGATTCGTCGTCAGATTTGCTTTCAGCCTTAGTCTCAGCCGGAGCGGCGGCAGTCGCTCGCTCCTTGACCCGAACTGCTTTGTGCGTCTTACTGATGGCTTGTGCGAAGAGGTCCGTCCGGTCTGCGTAAGATAGGTCGGTGTTCGTATAGCCCTCACTCCATAAGGTTCGAGCCTCTTCAAGCTCTGGCGCTGTCTTCAAGTCGAGGACAACGCTTGTACCATCCGCAGCCTGTATAGCCTCCTGCAAATCACCCAACATGCTCTCGTACCGGGCCGCAAATCGAGAAGCCGCCACACTGCCCGCAGTCTGCTCGTTGATGTCATCGACAGACTTACCAAGGCCCTCTGCGTTTCCCGCTTCTTGTGCCCGCGCGAGTACCTTTACCATCTCCCTGACACCGGAAAGCTCGTCGGCGAACTCGGTGTCCCTAGACCGCTGCGACTTCACCGTCCCCCTAACGCTAGAGAGGTCCGCCCCTAGTTTCTTGACATCGCCTTCAAGAAGTTGGACCTTCCCCTGTTCAGTCTTATAAAGAGACTCGTAGTCGGGCGGACTTCCGTCGCTAGTTCCTAGACTCTGATCGGTCTGTGACTGATCCTCGTCTGCCATAATGCCTCCTGACGCCATACATGATGGGTCTTATGTTACTTCCTCAATTCGCTTGCGCGTGCGTATCCTGTGACAACAGGCACAGACCACATCGCATTTAGCGATTTCATCTTGTAACCGTTGGAAATTCCCAGTTAGCCCCCTAGAAATAATAAACTGCTTTTCTCCGAAAACATGGTCAAAGTCCATTGCTTCGGGAGGGAATCGTAGCCCACAATCGACGCAGGGCTGATTTTTAATCTTGTTAACGTACTCTAGGCGTACTCGCCGTTTGCTCTTTTGGTAGGTTGCTTCCGCCTCTTTGTCGAGTTGTACGCCACTTGACATAATTCTTCCTTTACATAATACCATAGATTCTGTGTTATGTCAAGCCCCTTGTCGGGCAAAGAGAGGCGCGCCCCGATAGCCCCATCGAATCAGAAGTTGCTGTATCTCGGGGTCGCCTCGGAACATCATATCCCGCAATCGGGTAACAGCACGATCAAGGGCTTCTAACCGGAAGTTGGAGAACTTGGCAGCAGTTGCCCTGTCCATACGCTTCCACTTTCGGTAGCTTGCCGCAATCTTTGAATCGACCTTGACGAGAACTCGTTCTGAGATATTCCAGTATCGCTTCAGTACCTCCTGGTCGCGGTCATACTCTTCAATCAGGGCTTTGACACCGGGGTCTTGAATAGTCGAGGGCTTGCGTTCCGTCACTTGCTGCTCAGTAAAGCCATACTGAGACGCGATTCCTATAATCTCGGCTCGTGCTTGCTGCTGACTCATGTAATCGGGATGCAGCAGATCAGGATCGAAGTCGAGCGGGGCACTCCAGTACCGCTCCCGCAAGTCGTCGAGAATGATAGGGTCTTGTGGACCACGCAAGAAATCCCGCTCGCGGTCGTTGAATAGAGCATTCCCGATTTGGCGTCGGCGGGCTTTGTATTCCTGAATCCGATCCCGCTGCACAGCACCAGGAGACTCCAGAACGGGCAGAAGAATCTCTTCTGAATCAACCTTGGCTGATGCCCAGATGTCGCTAGCAGCTCGGTCTCGCTCACGCTGGTCCAAGTCTTCCTGATTCTCTTGGAACTCTGCAATCTTCGCTTGTATGTCGGGATGCTGATTGACTTGAAACCGCTCCATCTCCGACATCTTTTCGTAGACCACACCCTGCTCTTCCGCAACCTTGCGCTGAAGTTCGCGTAGAGTAGTGAAGGATACCGTGCCCACGCCAAAGAAAGCGGGGACGCCTGCGAATCCGCCCCCGATCCCATTCTCTCGGATCGCATCCCACAGGTCGTCCATAATAAGGGGCATGAGCGTTTCCCGCGCCAAGTTGGCGGCGTCTTGCGGCGTTAACTCTACTTCCTCTCCAAAGAAGGTCTGGCCGGTAATTTGAGTAGCGGCGAATCCAGCAGACGGAGAGAACTTTGAGCGTATGAAGCGCCAGACGGCCTCTCCCCGATCCAGCTTATTGATATTTCCCGATGCGACAGATTTGCGCTCTTCAAAGCCGATCTGGGCCAACGAACGGGCAAGGGGCTGTAACCCTCCCCATATATCCCAGCGAGTTGGGCCAACTAGCAGTTTCCCGAAATCACTCGAACGGGGGTCTGTCTCGATCTTCATACCGCTACGATGCGCGAGGGTCATAATGGTCAAGCCCGTTCCAAGGAATGCTGCCATGTCTCGCGCTACCATCCGTCGCACTTCGGGAGAACGCGATACGAGGCCCAGAGGCAACTGAACACGCGACATAAAGAACTTAGGCGCAAAGAAGGGTACTGTAAGGGCTTCCCCAAATTTCTCAAAAGGGCCGAGGCCCCCCCGTCCCGTCATGCGATTGATATGCTTGGCAAGCTCTCGGAACGCGCGGGGATCGCTCTGGAATGTCTTCCCCTGCTTCATCAGATCATCGGACAAAGTAGCAAACGTGTCCATCCGCAACTTGTTCAAGAATGTAACGTATGCCCTCTCCGACGCCCGCACGATTTTGCCTAGACCGGGAACATCGTGCAACAGGGAGGAAATCCAGACCTCTTCTTTTGCTGCTAACTGCTGACCAGCACCCCGAACCGTAAGGTCCAGCCGCGACTGTTTGGCAAGTCCTCGAAGGGGATGGGCATCAATCGCGTCATCCGCCATACGTGCGAAGCCTTCGGACTTGAACGCATTGACCTGGCTCTTGAAAGCACTACCCCATTCTTTCGGGTGTCCGGGCAGCATAAGCACACCCTGACGCAGAGAAGCGGATAAGTCGAAAGAGGACTTGAGTGCGCGGGGGACGTTTAGCCACTCTATTAACCCCGGACGGCCCCGCACCCCTGTCAGGGTCTTCTCTATCTGAGACCCGAACACCTGCCCCAATAGCTTCGCTTCCCTCACCGTGGGCACCCGCCCGAACCAGACCATACCCCGCAAGACCTTGTATCCGTCCACGCGGGCATAGCCCTGTAATTTAGGCGTAGTACGCAGCACCTCGAATAACCGATTGAGCTGGGTAGGCTGCAGTATCTCAGACAAGGGTTTCATCAAGTTCCGGTCTGTCACCGGCCCACGCATCGCCCCCATTGCGTTCTGGAACGCTTCCTCATCTATACCCTTCGACACGAGCCGGTTGAAATTGCCTAATTTCTCTGCCCGCTGTGCCGAAGTAAGCTGGTCAATCTGGCCTCGCAGCTTGCCGCCCTGCGCTATGCTATCATTGAAGACGCGGAATATCTCCTCGTCCCCCCCTATAGCGGCAGGGTGAGCACGAGCATAGTCGTCCGCAATCGTAACCTCTTTGATGCGTTCGGCGGCTGCTTCATCAAGCTGCGTCTTGATTTCGGTGGCGCGGCGAGCCATAACGGCCTGCGCCTCGTCCAACGTATCGAATTGCCCCAGTAGCTCGCTTGTTTGGCCGTCTATCACGTCAATCTTACCGACCTTTGAATTGAACACGGCATGAACAGGATTCTTGAGCCCCTGAATCTTGGTCGTCTTACCAATGGTCCGTGTAAGCGCCGTTGCTCCTTTAGATAGCGAAGCCGCTCGGGTAAGAGAGACTGGTAGTTTGGCGAAGCCCAACCCCGGTACTAGATTCAAGGGGTCTAACGCTATGGCCTCCCCAATTCGGAGCCATGTCGGGTAGTCCTCAGCTACTTCACGATGCGCTTGTCCCAACGCTACAAAGGGGTTCATACCTTGCTGGCGCAACTCGCGAGATCGGCGCTCTAGTTCTTGCTCCCCCGGCACCAGTTTGAAGGCCGCACTTTCTACGGCCCCTATGAAAGGGTCTTGGACCTTCTGCTGAAACCAGTCCAGAGGGCGTAGCAGATTGCCAAAGCCCCCGCGTTCGGGCAGAGAAATCTCGGGCAAGGGGGGAGGAGCCGTTACGGGCGCGGTGGAGGCCGGGGGGGCAGCAGACGCGGGCTGAGTCTTCTTTATGCGGTTCTTGAGCAGCGTAAAGCCTGCTCCCGACTCGATAGGGGAAGTCATTAGACTCTTACACGCGAGCGACGCGGCGCAATATCAATGGAGGGTCTAGGTCGGTCCCCAGGAGATGAACGCAAAATACCCGCCTGAAAATCTTCGGCGCTAAAGCCTTTCAACTTTGCTGCGGCTTGAGCAGCCTTACGTTCACTAGGCAATAAGCGTCTAAACGTTGAAGTTGAGGGGAATTGAATCCCCATCCGTTTTCCACCCCCGATTATATCGAACAGGCCCCCGGTCAACTGCTGTCCCGTTAGACTTTGCTGTACCCTAGCCGGTATATTCAGCGGTGAGCCAAAGAGAGTTCCCAACTGAGCGGTAGGTACTCCCGCCCTCGTCATTGAAGTGGTGGGGGCAGCACCGCCCGCACCAGCCGATGCTGCGGGGCGTCTCGTAGTAGTTGTCTGCCGCTGAGACCTTGTTGGTCGTGTTGAAAGACCTCTAGTCGTAGGAACGGGGGCTAATCCCCGATCCGAAAGAAACTTCTGCAACTCTTGTATAGTCATACCCCGTGTAGGAGCCGGTGTTTTTGCCCTGGTAGGTTGAGCCTGCGTGATACTTTGAAAGTCTCGCGTCCGACTCCTACCACTACTAGCAACAGATGATTGAGTTGACGACCTCTGCTGTTGACGGGTAGAGCGCGCGGGTCGTTGCGAAGTTAGCGAAGGGAAAGTAGAAAAGTCTCCGACGCTTTCCCGCTTTTTGAAACCAGTAGCATCAAATAGTCCCACTTGATCCTCCTTGGGACTGACGTTCAGCCACGCTTTGCCTTAGTTTACGCTTTGTTATGATGATACGCTCGGTAATTCGCGCTTGGTCGAAAGCATCATCAATCTCTTTGCTAAACGGGTCTGCGCCAATAGCTGCTGCACCCCCAGACTGAGCGGTTCCTGCTCCAGCACCTTGACTCTGTGCCGAAACAGGAACTTCTCCTGTTATAGACCCGAACTGCATTTTTGTGGACCCAGAAGATTCATCCGCCATCTGAAAATCCTCTTGCTCTTGCTGGAAGGGGGACGGCCCCAATTGAGCTTCAGGGGCTTCAGGAGCGGCCCAACGGCCTTGGGCCCGATGGCGGCCAGCGCCTCCGCTGCACCACCCCGCACTTTATGTTCCTTATCGGAAAGCGCCTTGACCAATGCGTCCAGCGCCGGCTCGGCCGATCGACCGAAACGAGCCAGTGTGCGCGCGGCATAGCCCCTGGTGTGCGGCCCGCCCCGCGTCAAGGCGCTGGTCAGCGCGGCCAGTGCCTCGGTCGGCGGCCGGTCCGCGTTGAGCAGGGCATATGCCGCCGCCATCTGGACGCCGCCTCCGTCCGTCTTGAGACGCCGGATCAGCTCGGCCACCCCTTCGGGCCCGATCTGCGCCAGAGCTTTGGCCGCGGCCACCATTACATTGCCGTTGTCATCGGTCAGGGCTGCGACGAGCGCCGGCAGCGCACGCTTCGCCTTGTGACCCATCAGGGCGAGTGCCTCCACCGCCCTTGTGCGGACCTGGGCCTTCTCGTGCTTCAGCGCCGTGGTCAACAGGGGAATCGCCGGCTTTCCGATCGCGGCCATGGCCTTGATGGCCGCGGACTCGACCTCCGTCTTCATCGATCTGCCAAACGCGCGGATCAGCAGCAAACCGGTCCCCTGGTCAACGATCCCGATCCGCCCGAGCGCCTCCCATGCGCAGATCCGCACGTCCATCTGGGGATCGTTGGACGCTGCGATCAGAGCCTCAATCGTCTTCCCGGCCGCCGGGGCGATATGTCCAAGGCTTTTGGCGGCCCGCCATCGCACGGCGGGATGTTTGTCCTTCAGCGCTACCCGCAGCGCGGGGGCGACCTTGTCCGCCTCGGCTGCATGATGCCCCAAGGCCCTCGCCGCCAGGAGCCGAACGGCTGCGTCCTTGTCAGTCAGCTCACGGATCAGTGCCGCCGCTGTCTGCGCCTCGCCGGGAACGCCCGACAGGGCGGGGGCCGCCGCAAGGCAGAACATGATCCCAACGCAGCATGATGCCAGGAATCGGCGTCCACCCATTGCGTATCCCTTCTCTATGCGTGTAGCCCGATCCCGCGGGCTCCGACCAAGCGCGAAGTGCTCCACTGAATCAGAC
>LAZR01000467.1_pt1 | contig 32795 bp, 59 predicted proteins | sample 329461 | NCBI WGS metagenome assembly LAZR01 (sample SAMN03002196, study PRJNA259156) | marine sediment metagenome | biome: sea floor; feature: Hydrothermal impacted sediments; material: marine sediment; isolation source: Loki non-amplified sample from Loki's castle hydrothermal vent sediment ...
ACTTTGTATCCATTTCCATCATCTCCTCCTATCTCAATCATAGGACTAAATGCAAACTTGGCTTGACAACCCAAGTATTTTAAATGATCCATCACAAACTTAGCCATTACGTAATCCTTTTTATCTGCTATTACAAATTTTACATAATGACCAGAATTTAAATCAACGAAATTTTCATCTTTCATTTTATGATAATATCCTGAACTGGGTAATTTATAATCAACTATCCAGCATCCGATACCATATCCTTCTGGTTTAATGGTTCCGTTGGTTTCAACTGAAATATAAAAACCCTGATGCCAAAGCTTTTTTGTTAATTCATCAAATCCTTCTTTCTGGATTAATGGTTCCCCACCTGTAATGGTTATCTTTTTACAACCCAAATCTTTTACTTTCTGGACTATCTGATCTACACTCATTAACTTGCCATGCCCTAAAACTTGAGCATATTTAGTATCACAATAACTACAATCTAAATTACATCCAGAAAAACGAATGAAAGTAGTGAAACGACCTTGGCCAAATGTATTTATCTCACCATCTATACTGGTAAAAACTTCATTGATTCTAATCATTTGTCCATTCTGCATAACTTGTACTTGTCTCCCATAATTGAACTTTGGTTAATCTTACTGGTAAAGCCCTTCTTAAATCATATAACATTTGATCCATCATTACTTCGACCGTAGGGTTTTCAAAATAATCATTTAGGTTTGAATGATCATATTTATCTAATACTTCTTTTTTAACAATCTTTTTCAAATTTCCATAATCCATAATCATTCCGGTTTCTGAACCCTCCTTCTTTATATCTCCCCGCACTTCTACCAACAACTTATAAGAATGTCCATGCAGGCTTTTGCAATTTCCTTCGTGGTTTGGAAGCAAATGCGCCGCATGAAACTCAAATACTTTTCCTATTTTTATCATTTAATTTCTCCTCTATTGTATGATCTTTTGATAACCTTTGCAAATCTGAATTACCTTTTATATTATCCCCAAACTTATTTCCGAAACCATGTCCTCTATTCAAACCCATTCCTTCTCCTGATAAAATGGTCTCGTAAATCTTCCTGACCATTCCTTCTTGGGTATTGGGCATCCATCTTGAATTTTTACTTTGTCTTTTTACAAAATGATTATACATTCTTTTTGACTCTCCTGGGTTCAAATCATCAACCTTTAGCCCGCAATACTCACAAACCATTTCTATAATTCCCAGGTACAGCTTTTTCAAACATTCTTGTGACCAATATTCCAGATTAGAAATCGAAGAAAATATTGCTAACATTATCTGGCTCGGGTTATTTATCAACACCAACTGTCCGTTAACCCTAAAATAATATTTCATGCAGGCGGATTCTTTCATGGTTTATCTCCTTTATCTGATAACTTCATAAAATTTGAGTTTGCCCGTACATTTACATGAATAAAGAAACGTATCACCACTAACAAAATAAGCTCTTAATCCTTTATCGCAATCTGGGCAATTATAGACATCTTGCATTTTTACCACCTGATAATCTACTGCTTTTTTGATACTCATAATTTTCTCCTTTTTCTTTGTTTTAAGGGCATTTAACCTCTGACATATACCTCAGCATTAATCATCATTTAAAACCCAGTATACAGCCTGTTTGACCTATTTAAATGGATTTTTAAGAGCTATTATATCCTACCTTTTTATTATAACCTATTCCTTCAGAAATTTAAAGATTTATTTTTAATCTTCAAAACATTTCGGATAATATTCTCTGAATAATAACATTAATCCTTTGATTTTTTCTTCATCTCCTTTATTTAAAGCTTCGATTAATTCATCTCTATCATACCGATCAAAAACCCTTTTCTCTAAAACTTTATATGCTTTGGAATAAACTTCACTTGCTCCTGGCCAATCTGGTAAATTACTCATAATCTTTCTCCTTTTATTCCCATATTCTCATTTCAACACCTTCTGATTTGTATTGCTTAACCAAATAAGGATCAACTTCAAATTTATTCCAAAAATAATCAATCGCCTCTTGGTCATTATCAAACAATCCAGCATCAAGCAATAACCTATTATCTTTTTCAGAATAAAATTTATATTTACTTCTGGTTTCAATTTCTCCGATAACAATACCATTAACAACATCATATCCCCGCCTATTCATAATTTTCTCCCTTTTAAAATTTATTTTTCATAATCCTTTGACCACCACTCACTATCCAGTAATGGTTGCGACAGGCTCAATTCCTGTAAAATCATCACCTCCTTGAACTTGTCAAAATACCTATGCCTGTGGGCAAGGCAGCTTATCCTGGCCACCTTGTCCGCCTTTTCCTTTGGCGTCTGATTCAGGGCTATCCGCTGATCCAGATGGGCATCCTTCAGCTTGTTCTCAGAGGTATCTTCCTCATCAAGATTTCTTTTGCTCCTGCTGGCCTTGGTGCTCAGGTCAGCGGTGACGACCAGGCAGTTCTTGATGCCGGCCAGCCCTGCTGCGTTTTGCCAAGTCACATTTATCCTGTCTCGTTCAGTCTTGGCAAAGATTCCCTTCTCCGGTGCCAATATGTCCAGATAATCTACTACGAGGACGTCTGGCCTGAAATCCTGGGAATATTCCAGATCGTCCAACTCGATCCTTATGTCATCCAATGAAGCGGCGAACCTTGGAAAGCTCTTGACCTCCAGATTAGAAGAAAACATCCTGGTAAAATTCCTGGCCTTCTTCTCTATCTGCTTGATTGTCATCTTACCAACCTTGGCAGATTCGTACCAGTATGCCGGAATATACATCCGCTGATTTCTGCATTCCGTACAGGGCTTATAATCCATGCCCTTCTTGTATTCAGGCATTTCCCCGTCAGAATCAAACAAGCCGATATCGCTTGTCCTTTTCTTCCTGCTACAACTATCATCCTGATTATTTGCGCAGTCAAACACCGGATAATCTACCCATCCCTTCTTCTTAGCCAATGCTGTCAACCTCTGGTAAATCCTGACTTCCAGTTGATACTTGCTCATTTCAAGACTGACCCAAAATACCTTCAACCTATTGGCCAATGCATGGAATACTATCTCCTCTAACAAATAACTCTTACCTCGTTTTTCAGGAGCCATCACCGCCAAGAGCCAGGATCGCTCAAACCATCCTAATAGTTCGCCCAAAGCTCCAGGGAATTTGAACAACCGGTTTTCTGTATTGTCAAGATTAAACTGCCTGATCCTGTCTATATCAAACGGATTGAACCTACCAGAAGTCAGTTGGGATACCTGCCTATGATCCAATAACAACTTTTCTGCTTCGCTTGTTTTTCCAGCTGACGCATAGGTTGATCCTTTATCAAATAATATTTCTAAAGATCTTTTCTTGAAATACTTCCTTGCCTCATCTGCCAGATAATCTATGTTGAGTTTGTCTTTTCTTTCGTACTCCTCTGACAGATTCGACAGGAAATGTTCTATTGTTTCGGCCTCCGACTCCTTTATGGACGACCTTTCGACCTCGAATATGTCCTGGATATGGATGTCGGGCGCCTTGTCATACTCGTTAAAATAATCAAACGACCACTGGGCCACCGTCCGGGCATAGTCTATCTCAAGGTATTCCGGCTTGTATGCCTTCTGAATCTTCTTGATGAAACTTGACGACACTATCAAGGCGGTTATTATCTGCTTCTCGATATCCTTGTTTATTTTCTTTTTTCTGAGTTTCAATTATACCTTTAATCTACTTGTTCAATATCATCTAATTCAACTTCAAATTCACTTGCAAACCATTCCAGATCATCGCAAATAATAACGATTTATCCTTGGGAGGCAAATTCCTCAATACTTTCCATATCATCTTCTACACTTTCTATTTTTAAAGAATACCACTTACCGGACATTTTAACTAATCTATAAAACATTTTATTTCTCCTTTTATTCATCATGTTTTAATAAGAATTCTGGATTCATGCTTTATCCTTTTCAAAATGTTTACATTTAAAATAAGGGAAAGGAAAAACATGTGGACAATATCTACAATGTTTTCTCCTGATTTCTTCTTGTTTATCTTTTATTGTAGATTTTGCATTTTCAATAAAAGAGCTAATTGATTCTTCAGCACAATCTACACAAAAATAGAATTTGTCGATTTTGATTTTTGTATCTCTATCATCAAATTCAAACGGTTCTCGACAAGCTTCACACCTATTAAATAGTATTTACCATTCTTTTATTTGTTTTTCTATGTAATCCATTTTATGTCTCCTTTTTATTCATCATGTTTGAGTAAGAATTCTGGATTGACCACCTTGAAACTATGCCGATCATCCTCCAACAACCTGACCACTATTCCTTCTCTTTGAAGGTTTTTAATTCTATCTGTATTTTGATAAACCGAATCTCCTTTTGACATTTCAACCATAAATTTTACATTCATATCTTCTTCTATATCAATATAAACATCAACAAAAGCAAATTCAAAACCATATTTATCACAAAAAACTAATCTTTCTTCTAAAGTATACTTTCTATTTTCATCAATATCAATAACATTAAAAACAAATAATTTTATTTCATCCAGCTTGTATTTGTTCTTCTGGATTCCTGGGCCGATTATCTCACCCTGGATTGCAATATTCTTGCCGACTTTTAATAATTTATTCTTGATGTCATACTTTCTGGCCATCTCCCACCATTCGGTCTGATTCTCTTTATGCAGAGCCAAGTTTCTTGAGCAAACATAAAAAACTTTTTTGAATAACTTATTAAACCATTTATTGTCCTTGAATATCGCATAGGTGGCGGAACATCCGTCGAGCTTCTCCATGACATACGCCTGCTTGCCGTCCCAATGTTTAAAAATTCTTGGTATATTCTGTATCCGTTCCTCGTCTGTTTTCTTGATAAACCATGGAAAATTTCTGACCCTTTTCTTGCTAATGAAAGTAAAATAAAACTTCCTGAACAAGGCAAAGGACAACATATATTCTATGATGAAATTTCTTTTATGATCTTTTCTGTTGTTCCTTCTATTTTCTGCCTTAGCTCTATCAGGATCGTGTTTTATCACTCCTATTATTTTTGTAACATTGAAATTCAATCCTTTCTGTTCTACCCATTCATCAAAATTATCATATTCACCTATAACTGCTGCATTGACAAACAACTTCATTATATCAACAGGCATCGCCAATCCCTGGGCAATCTGGCCCATGAACCTTGCCGTCTTGACCCTGAACTTTCTTGGCCTCATGAACTCGAACACCTCAAGATCAGGGAGAATACTGTCAATCTCAAAATACACGCAGAAATCACCTTCCTTGAATTCTCCTTTCTTGACCACGGCTTCCCAACCGTCTATCAAGGCCATTTCGATGCGGTCGGCCTTCGGTATCGGCTCCAGCTTGCTTATCTGTCTTATGGTTGCAAGTTTTCTCATAATGTTTTATCCTTTTTCTTTTTTGTAAGTGCTAAACTTTTTACATTTCCATACTATAAGATCAAAAGGTAAACTACAATGAACAAATCCAAAAGTAACGATTACCACAATCCCGGCGAATACTTTGGTAAATCCAACCAACCAATTTGTCAATCTCCACCAAATACAATTAGTTTGATATTGGCTTTTTCTCATTAAATTAAACATTATTTATCTCCTTTTATAACTTGTATGAATTTAACTTCCGGCAAAACAACGCTTGTCAATTTCCCATAATAGAATGCCCCGGTGTCTATGCCGATCTTATTATCCTGAACCACCGGATCTTCATGGATCGTATGCCCGAATACAACCCGCTTGCCAAAATTTATCTTAGAACTGATGAACGGCTCCCTTATCCAGAGGTGTGCATAAGGATCGTCTTTGAAATAAGGATCTATACCGGCATGGACAAAGAAATAATCCTTTGTCTCGTGAATCAATTCTAACGACTCAAAGAACTTTCCATGCTCTTTTGGCATTTTCTCCCATCTGAAATCATGCCCGGCATCCTTATAACTATCAATGGTCATGATACCGCCATTGTAAAGGAACAGATCCTTGTCCCTATGACTCATGTCATTCAGATAGTTGAACAGCATGTCCTCATGGTTGCCTTTCAAGAAGATGCAATCATATTCCTTGTTGGATTCGATAAGATAATCCACCACCTTGAAAGAATCTTTTCCTCTGTCGATGTAATCACCCAGGAATATTATCTTGTAATCTTTTAAATTATAATTATCTTTCAACTTAGTTATTAGGCTTTTTAAAAGATCAAATTCACCGTGGATGTCGCCTATGGCTATTATATTATTCATTGCTTGTTTCCTTATTTATGTTTCTTTGGCTTATACCCATAAACCTTTTCATAATGTTCTTCTGCTTGTTTAAGCATTTTCTTATTTTTCTTATTTTGTTTTCTTAATAATTTTATTTCAATTTCAAAATCATGTAAATAATCTCTACTGATTTCTTCTGCATAATAAATATCAAGCCAAGTTTGATATAATTGTTTTTCTGTTAATTTAACCATCCTACCTCCTTTTTACCTTTCTTGATTCTGTCATATGGCCTTTCTTGATCATCCAGACAGGAAAGTTATCATAGAAATAATCATTGGTGAACCAGCCTGGATGTTGCTTGTTTCCGTTCTGGTTGTCCTTCAAATAATCATACAGGTATGGGACGAACAGTACCGGGTTCCTTTTCTCCACTGCGTCGATCCTCAGAAACTTGTTGTTGGTTTTCAGGAACTCGATGATGTATCTTGATGTTGATATGAAAGCGTTCTCGTCTCTTGGTTCAGGATTTCTTATTTTTTCAATCCGGTTGTCAAACTCCTTTTTGAGCTTCTTGGTGATCTTCGGGTTGTCGTCCTTCGATATCTTCGTCATGATTCTTTCTGCCTCTTCGGTTCCGAGCAGGCATACATCGAACCACGACTTGATATTTGCGACTGGATTATCCTTCCATTTCGATAAAGAGGATTTTGAATACTTCCCCCACTTGAAGAACTCGTTTAATCCTATCTTAAATGGGGCATTTTTAGTAATCATAATAAAGGGATTCTCCAATAAGGAATTATAAACGTTCATAGCTTTCTTTACTGTCCTCAAATCATATTTTTTGATAAAGAGATCTAAGTCTTTTAATGCCTCATTTCTGACTTTTGATGCTCTATGATTTGGTGTGTTTTTAAAGCTTAACCAATAAGAATATGCAATTTGAGTTTCCTTATTGAATATCTCTGGTTCAAGAAGTTTAGTAGAAGTTAGCTTTGCTATATCTAATTCATTAGATATTTTTATTTCATCTTTTATAACATCTTTAGAATTAGTTATTTTATAGCCGTATATTAATTCATTAATAGCCCCCCCTAATTTGATTAATAGGGTTTCATCGGCTTTATTGTAAACTTCATGGAATTCTTCGACCAGACTTCTGTATAAATTCTGATAATCATTATTGATAAAAATCCTTCGTTTCTTTTCCTGGGTCAGTTTTTTATCACCTTCAAATATAACTTTTACATAAGCATATTTCTTTAGATTTGCTACTCCATTTGATATGGTCTGGCTTTTTACTCCGAGCAAAGCCCCCAGATATTTGTTGCTTGCCCAACATCCTTTTTTTGTCATTGACATATTTCTTATGAATCCAAACAGCATTTTTTCCGTATGAGTCAAAAAAGGATTGAATAATACTTCTGACGGGATTCCTATGCTCGGCAATCCCCATTCTATTTTCTGATTTTTGTTTTCTTCGTTCATAAAATCTTATTGATCTCCTTCTATATCATGAAATTTTTCATGATCTTTTTTACATAATACAATAATATCATCTAAATAAAGATGCTCCTCTCCTCTATGCTCGTATGTCTTATGATGTGGATGTAATTCTCCTTCTCCATCACATGATTCACATTTATATTTCGCCCGTTTAAAAACTAATTTTCTAACTCTTTTCAATGATCTGTTTGAAGATATTCTTTATAAGGCATTGTTTTTAATTTTTTTAGAGATTCTTTGTTTTTAATAACTTTCAAAGGTAAAGCATCCCTTATTTTATCGAGCGTATTTACTATGATATTGGAGTTTATCCGATAATATTGCTTTGCTGGTATACCCATCATTTTAACATCTATTATATCATCGTTTACTAACTCTTTCACAAATTTTCTTTGCTTGTTTAATGATATATAAGTTGATTCCTTAATCTTGTCATAGGTTAAGAAAAACCATTCCCCTTTTACCAACTGATTTTTTATGGCAAAATAGCTTTGTTTTGATATCAGCTCCGATAAAAATAAGGCCTTTTCCACGCTTTTAAAATATTTAACAAATAATTTATTTACTGTCCAATAACCATCTGATTTAGATAACTCTACAAATAAAGGTAAAAATTCTTTCAATGGTAAATTCCTCACTTTCTTTTTATTTTTGGAAGGGGCAAATAGACTCGAACTATTATTTTCGGGTTCAAAGCCCGAAGCCTTTCCCAATGGCTATACCCCTTTAATTTCCGTCTGAAAATATTTCACTAAAATAATCGATTATATGTTTTTCATTAAATTTATGTTGGGTTTTCTTTTTTGAGTTCATAAAATTTTTTATGTCTGCTTCGATGCCTAATTCAACCAATTCGTCAAAGCATTCATGGCAAATATATCCGTATTCATATGATAGTAAATCACACATTATATTCTTACATCTATATCTATCGCAAGTTAAAACATCCATTGTTATTCTCCTTTAATTGCCGTTTCATGTTTTGTGCCATCCCAGCCCTTTTTATCAGCAAGGCATTTACCAACTTTGGGATACCAATAATATCCTGTTACCCTCATCCATGAAGTATTTGAATGTTTTTCCTGTATAGCTCCGCATTTTGAGCATTCCCTTAAATCAAGGCATCCATGATATTTCCAGTATGGGGTGTTTGGCGCAGGGTTTTTTGATATCCAGTTATGAGCCATTATTTTCTCCTTTCTAAAATGGGGTGACTGATGGGTCTCGAACCCACTTTCATCAGGGCCACAGCCTAACCGCGTACCAGTATGCGTCCAGCCACCATAGTTAATCATACAACTGTTTTATAATTGTTATTTAAAATATGATGCAAAGTTCCTTTGGAAGAAATACTAAATATTTCCGTTATTTTCTTATAAGATTTTAATTCCTTGTATTTTATTCTTATTTCTTCTATTTTTAAATCTGAAAATTTTCTGATCTTAGAAGAAGCATTTATTGATCTTTTTATTCTGGTCTCTTCTGGTATATCAAAATAATTATCTGAAGCTGTTCCTATTTTAATATTCACATCAAAGTTATTTTGTCTATCCCCATCTTTATGCCTTACTTGGATTCCCTTTTTGAACATTTTATTTTTAAATTTTTGATATGCAGCAAGTTTATGGATAAATATTATTTCTTTTTTCCTATCTATCCATATAGAAAAATATAAATATCCTTTAGAATTTAAAGTTGGTTCTAAAAACCTGTTAACAAAGGGGCTGTAAACTTTTCCATCAATAACTTTGTATCCTCTGTCATATGCTATAATAATGCCTTCGTTTTGTTTTGATAATTTCAAATTTGTTTCCTTTCTATTTTATTTTAATAACGGGATTCGAACCCGCAAAACATGGAGCCACAGTCCAGTCGTTACCATTACTTTCATCCCCACCATCGTTTATTTTATCTTATATTTTTCAACAAAATAATCCAATTTTTCTATATTGATATAAATCCAAATAAAATAATCAACCGAACCAGAATATTCACTGACTCTCAATCCGGCTTCGATATATGTTTTCCCTTCATCTAAAAAAGCAATTGGCTTCCTCATAATAAAACTCCAATGGATAAACCCGGCATTTTTGGTAATATCCAGGATTTCTTTTGATGTTTTATCTGTCATAATGCGGGCCATGCTTTTACTGCAATCGAGTTCATCACATTTCACATCGTAAGAATGGGATATGCAATCTTCTAAAAATGATCTTTTGTCTTTGATATGATTTAAGTTATAAAATATGTCCATTTTTAATCCTTTAAATTTTGGTAGCGGGGGGAAGATTTGAACTTCCGACCTTCGGGTTATGAGCCCGACGAGCTACCAGACTGCTCCACCCCGCAATAATAATTTTATCTCTGACTTCCATTAAAAGTTTACCTAATAAATTTTCACCTTCTATCCTTATGCATCTTTTACAGTAACAATTTCCCCAAATATTGTCATGCCAAGTGTTGCCTTCTATCAACTCAAAGTTTTTTGTTTCTATTAACATATCTTTTAGTTTAAAATCGTTATTATTAAATTTTTCTTTTAACGCCCAGAGCATGAAAGATCTTTTTAAAACATCCCAGTTTTTTCTTAAAGTCAATTTTCGACCTGCTTTCTTGCTCTTTCCTGGAGTTTCTAATTCAGATATTTTTATCCAATCAGATTTATCATTTGATTTCATTGCTTGATAAAAATGTTCTACTGTAGGAAAAATTATACCTTCATAATGTATTTTTGATGGATAGAAGTTTGATAAGAATCCATATTCATTTCTAAATGACGTTATCTTTTTCATATTTTACCCCTTTTCTATGATTTTTGCATCTGACATAACCTCTAACCGAATCCCATCCATATTTATTATCCATGTATTCAGCAACTTTCTTGCGTCTATGTTTTATAAAATTCTTGATGCAGCACATGGGATATTTGAAATGCCTTCCCAATTCCATATGATAATCATCCCAATTTATTTGGCCTAAATAAAGCATTCTTTTTATGGATTTTACATATGGGTTGCGGCTGTGTTTATACCAGTTATATGGTAGTGTCCTGTCCATTATCTTCTCCTTTCATAATTGGTCGGAAGGGTTGGAATCGAACCAACCTTATCGCAAGGCTCCAAACCCCACTTGTCCCATGATCGCCCTCCGATATGTTTACCATCTTGGATATTCCAAATTAATTATTTTTGAAATCAATTTTGCCTTTCTGCCAACTGGGTCTTTCCTTTCTGATAAAGAATTAATAAAATCTTCCATTAAGGATTCTTGTAAACTACGTACTGCTTCCCAATCTTTATTATTTATTTCTTGTTTAATTGCTTCAACCATAAACTGAATGTCAAGTGGACTCATAATTTACTCCTTTTCTTAATAGCAGTATAGATTAAGTGTAATGGTATTGTTATGAATAAGAATACAAAACCGAATAAAAATGCCATGAAATGCAAAAATATAAAAAGTAAATGTCCCATTTTATTTCTCCTTTTGTAGTTAAATGGAGCGACCTAAGGGAATCGAACCCTCGTTATTCCGCTTACAAGACGGATGCTAAAACCAACATTAAGCTACACTGGCATTGGCGGAAGGTATAGGATTTGAACCTATGCAAGTGTTACCTTGGCCTCTGGTTAGCAACCAGGCATCTTACCATGCTTGATCAACCTTCCATTTATACTAATATTAATTTTTCTTTTCCTAATTTTAAATATTTTTTGATAGTGTCTTCGGTTCCGCCTTTTCGATCATTCGCAACACAAGAAATAAGAATATCAGATTTTGCTATATCCGAATTTCTAATAAAACCCGCGGATCTGCCATATCTTTCCCAATCAGCAGGAAACCATAAAGTTTTTGTTTTGTATTTTTCAGCCAAAATAACAGCGAATCTATCCCCGCCTTTTGGACAGAGGCCAGAGCAGATTGTATCACCTTTTTCATAAACCTCAAGGAAAGCCTTTTCAACCAACTTAAAATCTTTGTCAGTATCCCTTCTGCGGGGGCCGATAATTCCTATTGTTTTCATATTAATCTCCTTTAAAAGTTAATGGATGGTTGGTGAAGGTTGGACAGCTTTTTTCATTGGAACATTTGGTAAATTTAAGACGTGATGCTGTACTTAAATTCAATAGCTCTTCACCAACCATCCAAAATACAAAAACCCTTATCTCAAAAAGAAGCAGGAAGATCGTCATAACAAGACAACTTCAAAACTTGGGAAAGGATTGTTTCCTGCTCCCATTTGAAATAAAGGTTTATTTTTCTTATACTTTTTGCTTGTTATATTGATCTTTTTACCTCTCCCAATTATCCAAAACCCTATTATGTAATATTTTGAAACAAATTGCAAGCTTTTTCTTTGTTATTTTCGTTTTTCTTTAAAATACTTTTCAAAAACCTCTTTTGATCCACCATTAAATTCATGGTCATCATCCCATTCACCAATATTAATCTCACCAGTTTTAAAGATTCCCATTGCATCTAAATGTTTGGCTTGATCTATGATGGTTTCATAACTTTCTGATCCATAATCATCAAAATCAACCACATAAACTTCATATTTATAACATTTTAGGTTTTCTGGTTCTTCCTGTTCTATTTCAGCTAACGCGTTTTTCTTTTAAAAATCTCAATGTTTAATTCGTTGCTTTGTTTAATAAGTAAATCCAATTCCTTTTCAAGTTTATCCTTCATTTTCAATCTCCTTTCTTAAAAAAGTCGTTTCGTATCCTTTTGACCATATCTTCGGACAGGTCAGCAGGATCTCCGGTTTCCAATTCTATCATCTCAACACTACAAACCAATCCCGACAATTTGTTTCCAACCTTTTCCCATTCCCATATGCTATCGCTGTCAGGAATCAATAATACCTTTTTGATTCCTTTGCCGACTATCAGGTTTATTTGTTCGTGAGTCACTTTCTTTCCAGACGTTGACCCAGAACCATTGCCCATGTTCCATTTATCAGTGCAGCTTTCGACCAGGATCATTTCATTCGTACAGGAATCAATACCATAGATAGTGTGCTTGATAGGTATTATTGCATTGTCATCCGGATTATGCTTATGCTTCAGTTCTTGTTTTCCGGTAATATCCAGGCTGCTGAAGGTTATCAGTTCGTTGTCCAAATAAAATGGAATAATGATTCGGAACTTGTAATCGCCTATTATCCCGCCCTCGTAAAGATCGTATTTATGTATTAAATAATTTAGATTATAGTTTCGTTTTTTAAAGTATTGTTTATATAAATCGTTAAAGTTTTTGGAGATGCCTTTCGGGAGGATGCAATCATTTATTTTTGCTTGCGGCAGGTTATCAAATGATTGTGGAAGATCATCCTCCCGAAAGGACTTGACTATCTTTTCTGCCCTATCCCAAGAGCATTGTTCTATCTCCCTTACTACTTTTGTTACATGGCCTGTCTCCGAGCAGATGTAGCAATTGAAGAATCTGTCAGGAGATATGCCAAGATGGTTACTATGATCATCGCAATGAGGAAAAACACATCGGATATTGATCCAACCCTGGGTCACATTTTTTCCAGAATCCCAAAATTCTATATCTTTTGATTCTAAATAAGAAATTATATCAAATTCAGACATCTTTCTTTCATTATATCTTCATAAAATTTTTGCCAATAATTTCGATTATAATTGGATCTTGTATTACAAGAAGTGCACAAACAAATTAAATTCCAAGGATCACAATTTTTTTTGTCATAATCTATATGATGAACGCCTAAACGAATTGCTGTTCCCCAACAATCTGGATTTTGGCATTCGTTATTATCACGCTCTTTAATAAACTCTTTAAATTCTTTTGTCCAAATACTGCAATATGGTTCAGATGATATTCCGCCCTGCCAATTCCAATGTAACGGTCCAGAACGAAGTAAGGACATCATATTTCTATATTCGGGACAAGACCAAATTATTTTTGAAGCTTTGCCTATATCTTGTTTTGTTTGTTCAGATAATTTTTTACCTAAATTAGCTTGTCTAAGGAGTTCTTTGGTTTCTTCCGCCATTATTGTTCCAGTTTTGGCTTTGGACATCCTTTGTTTTGTTACCTCAGATCGTTTTTTTCCTTTTCCTGCAATACCTATGTTATTTCTATGTTCTTTAGTTTGTTTCCTCCCTTTATTATATTGGTTTCCCATCATTCTTTTAGACAGTTTTTCTATCTGTTCTTCAGACTGTTTAAATCCTTTTAATGAATTAGATATTTTATCTAAAATTTCTTGTGATCTATTTCGACTATTATGCCCTGGCAAAAATCTTCTTTTAACTAATTCTCCACAACCGCATTCACAATATTTAATTTTAATCAGATCCCAATATCTTTTTGATCGTCTACCATGTCCTTTAATAAAACTATTTAATTTTCCTCTTAGCCGTTTTACTGGTTCTCCACAATTACATTCACAAAGTTTTTCCATAAATAAATATATTCCTTTAAAAATAAAAAATCCGAGAATTGATCACAATTACTGGATAATTGCCTAAAAGGCTCACGCCAAATAGATTCTCGGATAATTTTAAATTTATTTCCAGTAATCTGATCAAAACCATTATAAGATATTTTTAAAGAAATGTAAAGCTTTATTTTAATCTTCCGGAAAGGTCATCTGTCTTATGTGCGCCGGATAAGAATCGATGATCTCATTCGACAGATTGGCTGCCTTTTCATATAACATCTGTTCGGTGAGTTCCTTCACCTCTTTCCATCTCTTGTCGGTTTCATATTCCTTTGCTCTTTGTTCATTGGTTTTCATGAATCCTCCTTTTCTTTTAACTCTTCGGCCTTTTGATCTAAATAATATCTGCATACATTTGGATCGGTATGGACAGCAGAATAAGAATAAGCCACATCTGGAAATCCCATTCCTGAACCTCCACAAATTGAACATTTTCCTTGATACATTTTCATAATTAATTCTCCTTCAATATTAGGGTTTATAACATTGGTCAAATATCAATTTAAGTAGGTCAGAACGCTCGTATACTGGGTTTTAATTAAGAATTAATACCCTAATATACCCCAGACATTTCCCACCCGTTTTCAGCGTATATGGTTATCCTTTTTATGGCATGTTCGGCAAGGTATTTGTATTGATCCAGGAAGTCAATAATGATGACTGAATCCTTGCCTTCGGCGATGCGTAAGCCCCTGCCAATGACTTGCACCGTCTGAATCGAAGACATCCCGCCCATCCCATTAATTATTGCGGACAAGGTTGGGATATTTACGCCTTCTTTCCAAACGCTGGAGCTGATAACAACCTTTATCTTCTTGTCATCTAATAATCTCTTGATCTCTGTTCTGGTTTCGCCTTCGGTAGAACCCTGCACAAAAACCATATCCAGACCAAAAATATCTTTTCCAATAGATTGTATAAACTCTCCATGCTTGATCTCCTTTATCATTATCAGAACCGTTTTGCCCTTGTTAGATAGTTCCCTGGCTTCCCACGCTATCAGCTTGTTCCTTGCCCGGTTCTCGACTATCCCATGCTTGTAAAGATCCTTATAGCTTTTGAACTGGGCAATGTTGATATTATAAGGAACGGGAATTAATTTTATTTTTGGCTTTGCAATTATGCCTTTTTCTGATGCTTCTTTGATTGTTACTTCTCCTATTACCGGGCCTAATAGCCCTTCCAGGCTCAACAGCTTTTCTTTTTCTTTTGGCAATGTTGCAGTGAAACCTATTCGCATGGGCGACAGGTTGGATTGCATGACCTGACCGTACTGGCTCTTCCGGTTATTCACATGATGAACCTCATCTATAATGGTAACATCAAAATACTCGCAATAATCATCTGGATTGAATTTGACGAATGTTTGAATGGTTGATACCACAATCCTATGGCCTTTCCAATCCTTCTTGCCGCCACCCAACACGCAACAATCGTCAAATTCTTTATTATACACAATAAGATCGTCGTATATCTGATTGACTATGTCGATGGAATGGCACAGTATCAGTATTTTACTTTTAGGGAATGTGCTCAGCAGCCCAAAGAATACAATGGATTTGCCGAATGCCGTAGGCGCGAGCACTATCCCTCTCTGTTTTTCAATTGCCTTATTAATAAGGTTGATTTGTAAATCTACCTGGTTCTTTCTGAATCCTTTCTTTAGTAATGGTTTGAAGAAATCTTTTGGATCTTTTGTCGGAATAATATTTTTGAATCTTCCTTTTATTTCAAAATCAATATTTTTTGATTGTAGATGATCAATCACCTTTGGCAAAAGGCCAGCAAGGAACTTTCCATATACGATGAAAAAGGCGTCCGCCGTTTTTCTTTCCCTCCTGAACGGGTCCTGTCTCCAATATACGGATTTGTACTTGAGGCATGGCCTGATATGCGGAATCAGATCCTTGCTGGCCTTGCAAAATATGCTGTCTTCGATGGTTATTTTCATACTTTTTTCATGTAGACCTTGCCGTTGAAAAGATTAGATAAATAATAAAGATCTTCACGATATCCTGAATCAGACCATCCATTTTTATGACGTTCATTTATCACAAGTTTTGGCCCAAGGCTGGAGGTATTCCAATGGGGTTCTTTTGTTATTTCTATAACATAATCTCTGCTCTGCCAAACCCGATTCAGCATGACTCCCGGTTGAAATTCCTGAATGTCTTTCCAATCAACCTTAACCCAGTTTCCGGTTTTAGGATTCCATTTATCGTCTTTGGTTTCTTTAATATATTCATGTTCCAATAAATATTTTCTGAAACAATCATCTCGACTCAAAGCATATTTGAGAAATCCTGAATGATCGAAAAGATTATATCCTCTACTTGTTTTTCGTTCTGTTTTCATCCAAGCCATTAGATTAAAAAGCTGTTGGTCCGAGGCCTTTATATCATGTTTGGCTCCATACAGATCATGAAAACTTAATTCTTTGCCTGTCCATACGTATTCTTCTTTTATAGTTTCCTCCTTTTCTAATCTGTTTAGCTGGTTCGGATCAAAGTTTGTAACCGCTGTTCCACCATTAGAGAAATGCCGGTGGTCTAATTCCGGTTTATACGAAACACATGGCGGACAACTTCGAGCCGTCCCGACCAAATAACAACCCGTCTTACAACTATTAATATCATTTAAAAATGGATGCGGAAAGCATCTATTATGTAAATGGTTGGTTGTACGTCTATCTTTATTTTCACAAGTTTCGCTTTTTGGACATATCCCCAATTCTTTCATAAAATCCTCCTTTTTCAATTCTAATATTTTATTATAACCCATTCTCAATAAAATTTAAAGATTTATTTTACAGACCCTCGCAGAATTCCACTATTTCCTGAATCCTTTTGTTGACGAAAGGCAAAGGTTTCTTCCATCTGATGCTAAAGAACTTGGCTATCACGTAATGGTTCTTCTGCCTCTTGTCCAGGTTCCTGCCGTATTTCTTGATGGTATACCTGCCCCGGCTCCTTTTGGGGTCGCAATGCCCGGGGTCGTGGCATCTTGTAAACACATTGAACTCGGAGTCGTCCGTTGTCAGCACATTGGCCATATCCCTTGCGTATCTGCTCATCTTCTCCCAGGCATCCTTTGTGATAATGATGCTTTCAGGGGAGACAGCAGTTGTAGCAAGAATTATATCTTCGCCGAGTATCAGGAAATTGTTGACATCGGCTATCGCCATAGCCAACAGGTAATCGTATTCGTCGTAGCTTTTGCCTGACCTTTCTTTTACTCCTGCCATATTATATCCCCCTTTTAAATATCAGATTGTAAACAATAAAAGATCATTCCGTCAATGTTAATCAAAAAATAATCATTAAATTCAAATACTGTTCGATTATTTTTTTTGCATTTGTCAATAGTAAAAGAAATATGGCCAAGTTCATAAGCGGGACGAACAAAATTGTTTAACGCTTTGATAAGCGTTTTTGTTTTATCGTCTGCCTCTTGATAATCTTTAAGATGAGATTTTGAAATCATTATCTACCTCCTTTTTAGTTTGCGTACCTGTTCTTTTTCTTCTTCTGGTTCAATCCTTGGGTCAGGGAACAGATGATAAGCATTGTATTTCTTTGACCCAAAATCTTGCCTCATTTTCCTCATAACCCTGAAGTCGCATAATTGCTTATCATAAAATGATACTGTTGCGTCCCTCCTGAAAGTGAACTTTGGTTGGAAGAGGCTGCAATCTTCCGGTTCATCTGCGTACCAACAATCATCAGTGTTTTGGAATTGACAGTCTTTGCAGTTCATTTTAATCCTCCCATTTTCCATATCTTGATGAAAATAATTCCTGTTTTTCTTGTTCTCTCTCTTTCCTTTCCCACATTCTCATGTTGGCATGAACGTGTGCCGTCAAGCTAACCGAATTCGATGGGCTTCTTCCAGCACGCACGGCACCGGCTTTGCCAACCCAGTAGGATGAAGGAAAAGTTTGATGCAGTTCAGATCTTGATCCTTCAAACCTTCGATGTTTATTACTTCTGTCATAGGGCAATTCTTTCTTTTTCAATCCCTCAACCAAAAACCGGACAACCCGATCTGTCAGGGTTTTGGGCTGTCCGGCCTTCGGGCCTTTTGAGTATGTCTGGTAAGTGTTCATTTGGCCTCCTTTATTCATAATCCCTAATGGCAAGGCCAACAGGAAATATCGGAACATTATCTTCTGACAATTCCTGATATCTCACCGTTAATTTTTTACCGATTAAAGAATCAAGATTCTCGAACCATTCCTTTCTTCTTTCAACGGTTCCCCTGGGACGGACATCGAAATCCATTGCCTCCGTGGTCAACCCCTTTGGATTATCGACCTTGAAAATGACGCATCCCTTGTCGTTCCCGGTTCCTTCCTTGCCACCGATAATGGTAAATTCCGCATCAATGAAATCCTTCAGCTTCTGGAGCTCGGCAGAACGGTGGTCGAACTTATAAAGTCCGGAGGCATTGCGTATCATGGTTCCTTCAAATTCCTTGGCAAACTTTTCTTTATGGATCTGATAAACTTCCTCTTCTGAATAAATAGCCTTGGTAGAAACGAAAACCAAAGGAATAGAAAAAGATCTAATCCGCTTGTCTAACCAAAGTAATCTTTGCTCAAATATTTTATCGTCAGCTTTATCATAAATCCAATACTGCAACAAAGCAGAAGTTTCCCTCCATTTCTTGACATTCCTGATGATCTTCTGAAACGTCCAATCAGGATGGAATATCTCGCCGTCTATGATATCCCCGACCTTCATAATATCATTTAAATATGGAGTGAGATGTTCCAGGGTAGTAAATGGCTTAAATTTCCTGGAAGTGTATTCAATTCCATTTTCCGTTTTTCTTGCCAGACATCTTACCCCGTTGAGTTTAGGCTGAACATAACACGGATAAACTATATTATGCTTTCTCTTTTTGAATTGATGAGCAAGCATAGGTAAAAGGATATCGACATTGTCAATCTCGTTTATATCTTCAACGTATTTCTTATCCTTTTTGGCCGTCCATTTTGACTGGGCATCTTTTATTGCCTGCTCAAAAGGAGTGGTTTCGTTGCTCCTTCCTATGCTCTTGCCCTTTACCTCTTTCGAGTTTTCCTGGATTTTAGAGTCGACATAACCGTGTTTGGTAACAATTGACGCTTGCTCGTCATCGGTTACTGCCTTTATTTCCCACTGTTTTACTTTTCCGTTAGATGCTCTTGCAAATAATATTGGAAATGTTCTGTACCTGTTCATAATTGTTTCTCCTTTTAAATTTTTGGAAAATGGTTTTTAAATCGATCATAGTTATCAATTACCCAAAGTTCCACAGGAACCCATCCAAGTTCTGTATCTCGGCATTCTTCTGAATATGGCAAAACGTAAGATAACAAATACATTGCCATTCCATGAAAGAAATGAATGCCTTCTTTTTCCCACAAATTTCGATAACTATATGCCTTATCTTCATGACATCTTATAATGCCACAATGATGGGAATAATTAAGGTTCAGGTTGTTGAAAATTGTTTCTAAATTTTCTTCCAACCAATCATAATGGCTTATCTCACATCTTATAAAATCCTCCTTTTTTAAGTTAGTTTATCGAGTCCGCTTTCTTCAGGATTCTTGCCTTACGAATAGGCGATTTTTCCTTTTCGTATTTTGCTTCCAGTTTGGTTAAAATTTTCTTTAGTTTGATGATTTCCATTTAGTCTCCTTTATAATAAGCGTTAAAATTCAATTTTAAGCTACCAAACAGGCTCTATATCGGGTTTTAAATGTTAATTAATGCTAAGGTATATGTTAACCTTTTACGTCTGCCCTTGATTTAATATCGGCTCCTTATTTGATATCTTCAAACAATCAAGAGCAGGATAAAAAGTTAAGCCGCCAGCCGGATCATGTAATCGTCACAGACCCCGGTAAGATGTTTGCTGTAGTCGGAAATATTGAATAAGGAATTGTCCTTTATCAGCCTTGTCCCGGCTCCGTGAAAGGTATATAGCGACTGGTCTGAAATTGCAACCTCTTGCTCATGGCATTCCAGAAACCGCTTGAACTTTGCGGGAGCAACAGCCCCGGATTTCATGGCATCAAAGGTCAATAATTTGAACTCACCGTCCGTCAATGAATATCCTTTCAGATTATCATGCCACATCGTCAGATCCTCAAGCTTCTTGAACACTCCCTTGACCGCCCGATCTGACAGCAGGCGAAGCTCTTCCAGGTCCACTCCTGATGTATGCCTGCGGAACTCAATAAATTCTCCCGAAAACATCATATTGGAGCAGACCGTCACGTAATCTCCTGCCGCTATGCCGATTGCGAACGACTTGCACATTGAATTCCTCAGACCGATCATCCACCGGAATCCGTTGGTCTCGTGATCCAGTGTCCACGTCCCGAACATATTCATCCCCGACCCGTTCATGGAATAGGTCTTGTCTGCTATCTCCATCCCGGTCTTGTTTACCGCCAGTTCCAAGGCATCGATCACCTTGCCATGACTCATCGGATGCCACGACCTGGTGAATTCCGGCTCCGGCACAGCCCTTACCGCCTGCTCATTTAGTCTTTTCATACTGCCTCCTTTTAATTTTCGATTTCAAATTCAACCATTTGAAGATTTAGTTCATCATTGATATTAACTGTTGCATTTTCATCTAAGATACCATCAGAAAAATAATCAATTAATAATCCGGCCTCGTTGGTATCAGTTGATTTTTCTGTATGATGGATAAGTGCCTGTTGTGCTGCCGTTTTGCTTTTGGTTAGTTTCATGACCGAATCAATTTTGTTTTCTCTGATAAAAGCTACTAAATAAATTTTCATGATTTTCTCCTTTTATAATACTGGCATGAGTTCGCCAAGGTTAAATTTTTCACCATAAATTGTTTGACAAAATACTCGCATATACCGAACCTATTATTGTGGTCCGACATATGCTTGCAGTCTGTGCAGGATTTCTTTTTGATATTTTCTCCGTAAATATTTTTAATTGTTATCTTCTAATATTTCTTTTTCTCCAAGAATTTCTAAAATTGATTTAACCATACCTTGTGTATCTGTATAAATTTCTTTTTCATGATGATAATACAAATGGTCAAATATATGTTTATGATGTTCACCACAAAATGGGCATTCCATAATAACCTCCTTAATTATAGGTTTCTCCGCACGAGCACCTTTTGTCTGTCGGCTTATTTACTCCGCAACACCACCAGGTTTCCTGCTTGTCACAATCGCCGCAACCATGACAAACTGAACTTTCTTCCAATATGCAATATTGATCTTTTATTTCTTCCAATTTTATCTCCTTAATCCTTCAGTTGGACTTAATGGTAATGTTCTACCATATTTTTTAAGTAAAGGCTCGACTACCTCTTCTGTCTAACCTCCAGCAGACATAACACCGGTTGGACTTTTTGAATCTTTATGATAGATAGTTACTATCCAATATCCACACCATTTTCTTGCCCTTGCATGAGTAAACTTATCGGATGCAATAGCCTTTTCAAGATTTTCTAATTGTTCATTTGAAATTTCCATAATTTACCCTCCTTTATATTTAATGATTAATATTCTTACAACTGCTCTTAACCCAATATCTTCTACTGCCTGACCGGTTAAGAGCAGGATAAAAATACTAACGTTTAATCTTTTGCTTCTGCTGGCCGACCCGTTTCTTGGTTTCTTCCTCCTTAACACGAGTAACGACGTGGGTAGCCATGAGGCAGTTGCCCAGTCGCCACATGATAGTCGGATTCACATATATGGTGCACAATCCGACAATCTGATTTTCGCATCCTTCACATTTGTCAATCACCTCGCCTCCGACCAACGGGTCTTTCGGCTTCCTGATTATTCGTCCTTCTGAATCTCTCTTTTGCATAAGTTTTTCCTTTTACCTTAGATAAAAATTTAAATTGACCTCAAAATCCAAACTTGACAATGACTCGTTCAGGCTTGTGGGATGGGCCAAGGCCAACTCGGCCAACTGCCACCCGCTCCTGGGCTCAACCTGTCCCTTGCAGGAGAAGTTCTTTGTCCTGAGATACGGATCGCCAAACTTTGGTCGTATAACCGGATTACATCCTTTCCTGTCGCACCGATTGCAATCGGGCGGACTCAATACTGTTTGTTTCATTTTGATTTCTCCTTATAAAATTATTTTATTTGTGTTTTTGCCTAAAATCTCCATTCAATCAAAGCTGCGGCTTTGTAACCACCAAAATCACGGTTCTGTTCCATAATCCATCCGGTTAAGCCAGGAGCGCCGCCATCGTTCCAACCGCAAATAAACTCATTGATTTTCAGATAGCGATAACCGGCAGAGATGCCGAGATATAAAGATTTCCAGATACGTCTATTAAAATCAAACCCCATTTCTCCGCCGATATTGGAATCAAACTCTACATTGTAATAATCGAACCAAGTTGTATGATGCGTCGGCACCCAGTATCTATTTTGAGCATACCCCAAACCTTCTCGACTGAAGTTATTTTTGTCGTATTGAGGCATGTAATATCCGACCTTTAAATATCCCAAAAATCCGTCGGCAATTTCTTGCTCGAATCCAAGACCGATAGAATCAATATCAAAATAGTTACCATACATCAAAAGATTATCCTGCTCTCCAAAAATAAATAATCCTTTATGCTTTGCGCGAATTTCAATGCTATTTCCCGCTCGGATTTCGGGATCATTGTACAGCATTTGACTGATTCGCCCTTCTATTTCCCATCCGTGAACTGATGTGCCGAATAATAGAATTAAAATTATACTTTTGATTAACTTTTTCATTTTGCCTCCTTATAAAGTTTCTTTGCCTGTTTCATGGCGTATTTCGCCACAACTGATATCGGCTTCTTGGCGCAGTAGAATGCTTCCGCCGCTTCAAGGGAACCGAGTTCCTTTACCTTTTGTTCGATGAATTCTTTCTGTTCCGGTTTGAGGGCCATTATAATTTTGCCTTTCTTGCCAATGCAATAAGTGTCGCAAGATTGAACCATTCCCATTCATATGAATTCTTGTTCATTAGCCTTATGGTAAATTCTCCTCTGTTTGTATTTGGATCATCACCAAAGGCATTATCAAAACGATATCCTGTAGTTGCCAATTCAAGTCCTTGTTCGTCTGGCTCATGCATATCTTCTCGACATTTTGATGCGATTTTATTTAATCTTTCTATCATTTCTTTCATAATAATTTCCTCCTTTTTTATCTAATCAATCTTGAAAGTAAACGACCAATGAACCTTCTCTTTACCCTTTTGCCGACTTTGCCTTTTGACACTGCCGAAGCGTCTCCGAGCAGTTTTGCTATTAAATATAGTAATGATCTCATTTTGGGTTTGGTTCCTCCTTTCATTCATATTTATATCCGTATTTTTCGGATAATATATTTTGATAAAATTTAGTCCAATATTCTCTATTGTAGTTGGCTCTCATATTACAAGAATTACAAATGGTAATTATGTTCCAAGGATTGCAATCTTTTTTAATATAGTTGATATGATGCCCGCCTAACCTTTTACTTGTTTTCCGACAAGTAGGATTCAAACATTTATTACCATCTCGTTCTCTTATCATTTTCTTGAACCCCTTATCTCGCCAGATGCTGCAATAGGGTTCTATGGATATTCCGCCTTTCCAATTATGATGGTTTTTGTTGGTGACTTTCGCTAAAACTTCTGGATCACTCATAGGATTTTTATCGCCCATTAGGTCGGGTCTTTTCTTACCTTTATGAAAATGCCCGTTGACAAAAGTTCTCCAAGTATGTTTGTCGGCATACCAATTTACAGGATTTTTACAGCCACATTTACATAGAGGAGGCTTAATATTTGTAGGTTTTTCACGAAAATTTTTTCCTCTTGGTCGATGACCATTAATATACTTATTTGGTTTACCTCTATGCCAATTTACTTCTCGTTTACAACCACAACCACACAGAAAAAGGGATTTCTTATAATCTTGTTTATTCATGTTGATCCTTTAAAAATAAAAACCTGAGAGTGATTGAAGTTAGTAATAACTCCTTTATATCTCACGATATAAAGACTCTCAGGTTTATTTTTATATTCATTACTATATCAATCAACATGATTATACGATATTTTAAAACAAATGTAAAGCTTTATTATAAAGTATTTTTTATTACAAAATTAACTCCGATAACTTCACAGTAAACCTTCTTAGAATTAAATAAATCCATAAGAACTTGTTTTTCATTTGGCAGTCCCAACTGGTACAGCTTCTTGAGCAGTTCGTCCGCATAGCCGAACGCTATAGCCATCATGCATTCGTCATAGAGCTTGAACAGCTTCATGTAATTCGGGCTTAATGTCAGACTCCTTTTGGCCTCTGGCTGCGGAGCTGCCGCTGCCCATTGGATGGTGGCCGGTATCGTGATCTGCTGCATAATACCCTCCTTTTTGGTTGTTAGTTAATATTCTTACGTCCATCTTTGAAATAAATCTCTGTGTTAAGGTCAAAGATAGGATAAAAATATTAAATGGTATTGTCAATTATTTTAGCCTTAATACCTTTTTTGTTTAATTCTGCAATAACGTGATCGGCACAAAATTTACTATATAAAGCATATGAATGAAAACCTTTATGTCGCCACATACCATCAGGGCATAATGCATAATTATCTCTTTCAATAGAATAGATTTCATTTGCTCTAAGTTTTTTTAATAGATTCATAATTCCCTCCTTTTATATTGTTCCTATGTAAGTTATTCTTTGCCGACATTTCAAACAGCTTCTTCTCTGGCCTTTGAGCATCTTGATATGGATGTTTGAAGTCAACCGGTGTTCCGTACATCCGCATTTATACAGATAAGGCCTGGCCGTTTTCCTTCTGACCTTCATGCTGGTGTTTTCAACGATCGCCTGCATGTTGTAATCTGAGCATCTGTTCGGTGGAGCCTCAAGGAATCTCATCATCCATTTCCATTCCCTGCCATGCGGCTTTGCCCTATGCCCTAAGATATGATATACTGCCAGATGGGCGAATTCATGGGCGACCGTAGTATTGATATAATCGTCTTCATACTCTTTCAGGATATGAGGATTTAGCCGGATTATGTTTCCCTTATATTTGCATATCCCGGTTCTTGAGGTTCCGGTCAGGTCATATCTAATGTCAGGGAATATTGCATGATTGTATTTTTCCAGAACCTTTTCCCTGCACCATTTGATCTTGGCATCTACTTTCTTTTTAAGAGTTTCGATCCTTAGATTTGTCATATGAAAACCTCCTTTATATAATAAGGACTAATCATTCGGGTCGTTGAACTTCAATTTTTTGATCCATGCCGGCTTCCATACCCAAACTGTTAAGAATGAATAACCAGCAAACCAAATTACATCGGCCATTACCCTGATCTGCATGGGGTCTATTTCAAATACTATCATTTCCATTGTTTTTCTCCTTCTTGTTTGTCTACCACCCTTCTGTTACAGTTTCAATATTTCCCAAACTAATCAATTTGCCATATTGTGATTCTGCATACTTTTTTGCATCTCGTTTTAGTGAAAATGCATCACCGGAATCTTCGGCAAAGTTTTCAAATGAACCATCTTTATTGAAAGTGTCATAATCCCATTCGTTAGAATCTCTTTGGTATATCCTGATTCTAATCGAATCATCATTATTTTTATATACGTAATCTGTTAGCATTTTATTGCCTCCTTTTTAATTAAAGGTTTATTTATTATTATAATTGATTTCATTTCAAATTTAAAGACTTATTTTTAAATCTCAAATAAAAGCAATTAATCTTCTGGGCAGTTTTGCAACTTGCCCAGGTTGGTTGTTTAAGAATTTTGTGTAAATATTTCTTTGCAATCAGTTTTCAAAGCACTAAAAGGAGCACCGCCAGAAAATCTGCTTTCCAATTTATAAAGATCAAAATTGCCCAAATATTGATCATTTATTATATTGTAAGTTTTCTTTTATAAATTACTTTTGAATTCTGTTTGCGGTACTGCGAATAAACATAAAATCTCGCTCCCCGGTCATTATTGTTACATTGTCTTTGAAGTTCGGCCTTGATTTTTTCGGATACATTCAGGTTTCTGATCGTGTTTGCGATTTGTGCTTGAGTCAGTCTTTTCATTTTAGCGCCTCCATATTACAATAAGGTTAAACGGTATCATTCAGATTTTCAACTATGCGGTTGATGTCGCCGACATGGCCCCAATGGACATTTTCAACCGGAGCTTCTTCCTGATGGTTGTCAAGATATTTCTCAAGTTTTTCAATCAGGTTTCTCGCTTTCATCTGGCTTTCGATATAGGCATTTGCCGCTGATTCTTTTTTCATCTTCAATCTCCTTTATGATAGGGTTAATAATTGATGTTATTTCAAACTTAAAATCTTTAAATCTCAAATAAAAGCAATTACGCATCACTTAAAATCCAAGTAGAACTTAATTAGGCATCCGACCATTATTTAGCAAGATGTTCTATCCCAATAAGAGGCTCCCTTAAATCCGATCCTCTTCTCATTGCTGTCAGGTTCCATCTTTCCAAGTTTGAACCCTGCAAGATCGGCTCCCCGCTATTTGCGACTCCCTTTGGAGACTGGGTTGATTCCCAGTGGGTTTTGAATTGGTTTCGTTATTGAGATGTTTTTAATGGGGTTTACTTGCTGGCTCCGTTTCCCCTGAGCCTCTCAATAAAAAGACCCTTTCACTAATAGGGGGAAATGGGGTTTTTTGGGTGTTTCAAAATCCTTGATTAGGGGCAGTTATAGGCGGTTAGGAGAGATTAGCCAATGTTTAGAAGATAAAAATCAGTATTTATAATATAATATAATCAATAACATAGAAGCCAAATTATTAAAAGTTTTAATAGTTTACGATCTCCGATTAAACAACAAAATCTCTTGTTTTCTCGCATGTCAATGAATAAGGTGTTAATTTTATTATGAATATATAAAACCTATCTTTTTTGAAAGAAATGAAAGTAATTTAAAAAAAATAAAAATAATATCAATTTTTCTTACAGATTAATAGGTAAATCATTGGGTTTATTATAAATATATGAGATAAAATAATTTAAAGAAAATAAACTTTTAATTAAATTATCGCCTGTCTCTTTATAAACTATTGGGTTTATTATAAATATAGGAAATAAAATGGCTGGAAAAGGTGAAAATAATGCCCAAAATAGCAAACTCATTTAACTGTTAATAATGTTAATATAAAATCAAATCACTATTAATATTATTAATAGTTTAAAAAGTAAAAGAAATCAAAGAGTTATCTAAAAAATAATAAATAATTCAAAAAAAATAATAATTATGTCTATTTAAATATAATTAGATATAACTATATATAATTGTATGTAACTGGATTTAATTAGATATAACTACATATAACTTAACCATTTTAATTATAAATAAAAATCAATAGGTTATACAAGAAAATAAAATCCGTTATATTTTGATTATCTTCTTAATAACTCTTTATTTGTTAATTTTCCTATCTTTAAAATAAAAATCCTGCATAGGTATGATCGCCAAATCACCAGAAATAAATCTGGCCTATGCAGGACTATAAAAATCTCAAATTGTGTTGGCGATCACTTTTGTATTAATCTATTTCTTTACTATTGCCCAGTGTCGGTGATCTTAAACGTCTTGGTAACGATTTTACCGGCACTTTAAACCCTCGCTGTTATATTTTTTTCAAACGACCTATTTCGATTCCGGTCTTGTCGGACAGTTCTTTCAAAATACCGTCGCGCTCTATGGATTGCTGTCGCTCTGCATCTTTTTCAGCAACCATGAGTTGACTTTCAAGTTGTTCGTATTCTTGCTTGTCAATCCTTACAAGGCGCCCTGTTTCTTCCTGTTCTTTAGAAATGGCCCTAAGCCCGAAAAACCGTTTGTCGCTATCCAGCTTTTTATACAAAAACATTTTTTTACTCCTACACATAAGCGGTCGCCAATACTTCTAAATGTGTATCTGCGTCAGATGCATTGGTTGATGTAAATGTTAAAGTCAGTGTTTTTGTTGCTGTGACCCAAGCCCCCGTAGCGCTCACGCTGGCAGTGTCAACTCCATCGTCTCCACCACTACCCTGTGTTAAATTCGTAACTTCTCCACTTGTGCTGGTAGAATGGAACGAGCCATTGCTGTCGTACACATGATTAGCGTTCAGATTATTTGTCTTGGTATCCGTTCCGGTTATAATTACAACACAATGGCCGGTTGAAAGTCCTTTTTCACTTGTCGTGTCGTGTCGCTGTACGGAGCTATAATCTATAACAATCTTACTCGGAACGAAATCAAAAACCAAAGCCATAGTGTCGTTTGTAGCTATGCCAACATCGGACGCTTGAACTACATCATAAAGGGTCGCATTTAGAGCCGGCAATGTGGTTTGGCCTGTGCCACCCTGATCTACTGGATGAGTTCCAGTAGAAACAAGATTTTTGCCACCATCAGTAAACACCGGTTTGCTCGCAGTTAAAGCAGATATTGTTACGCCACTTGCATTTATTTCATTATGCGTGCCGTCATTATTGTGTTCTACATTAGTCTGCCGATTCAGTGTATCAGACTTAGTGGGATGTCCGTCCCCGACCATTTCTTCTGTATATAAAACTCTTTGATTTGCCATTTAATACTCCGTTAAATCTCTATTTCCTGCACTGTCTTCTAAGTAGACTTGTTGATCTATTCCTCTAAACCTAATTACATTTTTTACAAAATCTGGTGATACAGATAATATTTTTATTACCTGATTTATTAATGGAGATCCTTCAGTGTCGTATATCCAATCAAAAGTTCCTGCTATCAAATCCCCAACATCTATTCCCAATCTTTCTAAGGATTCATCTATAAATTCTATTTCCCATATTGGTTTGCCGTACTTGTTTATTATCGTTGTTTGAACAGTCGTAGCCGAAGCTAAATCTCTGCACCAATGCAATTGATACGGTGTGCTGGGCTCTTGAATTCCATATATACCAGATGATGCAGAATTAACATTTCCTGTCCCGTCATCATGTGATCTAAAGTTATTAGAAACATAATCGTAAGAAAAACTTATTGGACATTGGTTTATAAGGCTTTTTCTTCTTTGTATTCCGTTAATAAATGATATATCTGCTTTTGGTATTATGTCTGCTACTTTTGTTGATGAAGAACCTATTTCTATTTCAAATTTTAGTTTTCTATCTTCACTAAAAAAAGGTGTGTCTGATGCTAAATAGGCGGAACCCAAAAAGCTTCCGACCATTTTTTGTAAAATATCCCAAATTACCCCATCTTGGCTTATAACTCCAGCGGCTCTATATCCTTGATCATCAAAAGTATCTGAAGTAATTTGTTTAGAAGTAGTATCATAAGAAAAGGCCAAACCCGAGTTTTTAGAAGTTAAAAAATCATCTATTATATCTATAATATTTTTCATTTCCGGAGTGGCGCTTGAGTTCAATATACCTCTACCAGAAGCTGTTATAACATTATTTTTTTGATCGTTATCAAAAGTGATTGTGGCTATATTACCTAAAGATTCGAAATCGTTTGAATGGCTAAAAGTGTAATCTGCTCCATTCATTAAAGAACTACCAGAAAACACAACCACGTTATTGCCACTACTTGCAGACATTATTTCATGACCAGCATAACAATAAGTGAAAGTGGTTGAACTTATGTTAGGACAAATCCAATTACCCGCATTACCATCTTCAAGATTGCCCCACACGAAAGGCAAACGGGCATTAGAATTTAAAGCATTTTGATATTTTCCTGCCCTTGGCAACAAAAATGTATCTGAAAACTTGTTTGGCATTAATCTTCTTCAACTCTCAAAGTTAATTTTTTTGAAGAAATAAACACCTCTGTAATAATTCCCACAAGCATTTTCACATGCTGATAAAAATCTACTCCTTCAAATCCAGTAAATATTCTAAAATCACTTCCGAGAAATGGCTCCTTACCCAATAATTTTGAAAAATAACTATCTTCATTATCAAGATCAACAGAAACAGTTTGTCTTTGTTTAGAAGTAAAACCAAATAACAAACCTCGTTTTCTTGGACTTATTGTTCTATCAAATCGACCTAATGAAAGTAGCTTACTCGATTTATCTATAATATTTATTCCACTACCGGCAGTTATTGTTCCATCAGCAATATATGTTCCATCAGCATAATATGGCCCAGATTCAAACTCCTGAGATATGCCTTTAAATGAATAAATACGAAAACCCAACTTTGTATTTATTAAAATATAAGTTATTGGCTTAAGACCCTTTTTAAGTGCCTTATGATAATCTATTTTTACTCTAAACACTTTTTAAAGTTTCCTCTAAACTTATTTGTATTCCACTTAGGTCTCCATGTTTCAACGTTCTTGGTATTTCTGTAAACCAAGTCATCCAAAATTTAGTTGTTGAAGATGAGTCTTCCACAAAATACAACGGTTGAAATGTTCCGGTGTTCTTGTCCACGATGCTTGTTAGCATATCCTCAAATTGGTCTGCGTCTGCATCGGAAACAAACGCATAATCATATTCTAATATTTTCTTTTGATTAAAAAACCTCAAATCTTTTTTACCATACAAATTAGTGTTGGTTCCGAATATTGTCTGAGTACTTCTGTTTGCCTCTCCTATCCATATTCCTGTCGGCTCGAAATAATCACCAAGAAATAATTCTCCTATTTCTATGTATCCGTCCGCATTACCAGAATCGTTTATTTCGACTCTCCAAAAAGGATATGATGCAGCAGAGGTCAGGAAATGAAGTATCTTGGTTACCCCGTAGGTCACAGATTCTGACACTTCGGGCATCCCGTCAACCCAATTGCTTTTTGTCGCTCCCGAAAATGTTATGCTTACTCCGGTAGAAAAATTATGGTCGTACAAGACCAAGCTTGACACCGTATAAGAAGTTCCCAGATTTATGGATATGCTTGATCCAGAGACATCGTCCGAACGGTATCGGGTGTCTCTATCCCAATCAACCATTTTCTCCGCGTTAAAGAAATTGATTCCTTTAAAATACCACCTATCATTTAGAGCAAAATCATCTCCAGTTCCCGCAGTAAATGCGACAGACACCCCGTTATTTAAATCTGTTGCTCCTGAAGTGGCAGTTACCCCGGAAGCAACCCAACTTGTGGTTGTCGTGCTCCATTGAAATTTGGCCTGATCAACTTGGGATGCTCCACTTTCCCCACTACCTATATCATGTATATCTATCAGATATTCAAGATCCTGGGAACCTGTGAATAAACCGTCCGTTGACATGGATGCAGAGCCGGTTCCATCTTTTAGAGCAGTGGTTGCTATCCCTGGCTTGACCGAATCTATCGTCAACGAGTTTCCAGAAGTGATTAGATTGTTATATAGGAATCTTGACTTGCCCATTAGAATCCCATCTCTGAGAACTTGTGTAAAGAATCGAGAATCTTTACAGTAAAATCATCGAATGTTGCTTGGTCTGCTATTAGAGGACCATCTATTTTTACTAATGGGCCGTTGATTGTTAATCCTCTCCCACCTTTATTAATAGCCGCAATTAAAGATCTGTTATCATCTTCGCTAAGAATACGTTCTGTACCGTGTAATGTTGCGGGGTATCCTGTTTGTGGGCCAGAAAAAATACCTCCTTCTTTGGCCATAGCCTCCGATCCTCCACCGAAAGAATTTGAAACGTCTCCCGCTCCCATAGAGCTGAAGCCCCCGCCGAATCCTCCTTCTCCACCTCCACCGGTTCCTGCAATACCCATCGATTTGTTAAAACTTTTAAAAGCATTCCCACCCATAACATTGCCGAAAGCCCCTTCAAAGAAACCCCTGAGAAGTTCATTTTCTCTCATGTTTAAAGCATCGCCTATCCTATCCATAAGTGCAGATCCGAAGATTGCACCAACTATTGCTCCGGCAGGGCCGAATGCCGCTCCACTAAGCATACCAAATGCTGTTTGACCAAAATCAGCCCATTTGCCAGACAATCCTAATGCATTCGGCACAGCATTGGTCAATCCGCCCGTCATAACATTGCCAAGAATCGCCCTGGGATCAGTAACACCTTTTACCAATCTATCGAGTGTGATATTTCCCGCTGCATAATGACCCAAACCCTCTAATGAGAATAAACCATGAGTCTTCATTGCCCCGGTAGCTAAATCTTTTGCAAACTCTGGATTTTTTCCACCAAATGCCGTATCTGCTGAAAAGGTTGGGCCGGTTCCTTCACCTCTTAATACCCGCGCGGTTTCGGCAGGGATAATCATCTCGTCCTTATGCACCATTCCAACTTGATCTTGCTTAATTTTCCAGGCTCCTGAATCCCACCACCCGAATTGAGCGCCGGCTCTACTGATGGCCCCTACTCCCCATTGCACGGCCATTTCAGCAACACTGCGGGTTAATGAATCTACCATGCTTTCAAGCATAGAACCAAATAAAGTTGAAATATCTAAAAAATTATCCTTTAACGGGTTAATAAAACTTGCTATCGAGCTGGAGGCATCGCTTGCAAATTCTCTTGCTGATCTTCTGCCATGATCTGCCCATTCTTTTTGGTCATCCGTGAGTTCTTGAAAACCCATACCAATGCCCCGGAAAAAATTG
>LAZR01000468.1_pt1 | contig 32678 bp, 50 predicted proteins | sample 329461 | NCBI WGS metagenome assembly LAZR01 (sample SAMN03002196, study PRJNA259156) | marine sediment metagenome | biome: sea floor; feature: Hydrothermal impacted sediments; material: marine sediment; isolation source: Loki non-amplified sample from Loki's castle hydrothermal vent sediment ...
ACCATACACTGCATGGAAGTGCATATGGCATTCCGCACACAATGTCGTGCCATTATCAATATTAAACCTTTGGTTGACAAATATATCCCACGAATCACGGTGATGTGAGTTTAAATAAGTATTGTTTTCTCCACATATTTGACAAGTAAAACGATCACGTTCCTTGACCTTTCTTGCCCAATTAATATACAAAGGGTCCTCAAATCTATCATATATTTCCATCACTTAGATGGGAAAATAATAGCAAAGGACCCTCTGTTTACTTGCCGATATAAACCTGCCAATCGGCGTGCTTGTTTTTCATTAGACTGTATTCATTCCAAATACTTTGAGTAAGAGCAAACGGTTTATGAAGCAGCTTCATGTTAGCCATCTTGGGTGTGCGATTTGCTTTCTTGTTATTACAATCAAAACAACAAGCCACACAGTTTTCCCATGAGGTCACACCGCCCATATCCCGTGGCAACACATGATCAATAGTCAAATCTGAAACCGAACATGTTGTGCTACAATATTGACAAGTATTCTTATCGCGCCTAAATACGCCTGTCCTATTATACCTGCACCTCTTGATGTGACGTGGTGCATACTTTTTCAATCTAACGATAGATGGGTGAAGAAACTGCAATGGTTCTATCTGAAAAGTCTCTGCACACTCCTGGCTGCAAAATTCAAACTCTTCATCGGCATAGCTCCACTTGAAAAGTGGAGAATGAAATTCAAGCCTGGCCCCACAAACAAAATCATATCCATTACCATGTTTTATTCCACTACTCCACGCAGATATCCTATCAGCTTTATTATTTACAAGAAGCTTAATCATCTTTCTAAATGTAATAAAGGAAATTGGTTCATATGTCGAGTTTAGCAAAAGTGTTCGCATTTTCAACCTACAACTTTCTTAATCGCTTCGTGACCTTAACCATAAAATCAGTTTTTCTAAATCTTCAATAGAAGCGTCATTTTTCATCAAATTACACTTGCAACATATGAAGGTGATATTGCCTTCAATATAACCCTTCGTGCTATCTATACGATCTACTGACGGTGTTCTCATGTTTCTATTTCCATCATTTGATAAAAATTTAAAACTACAACCACAACATGGGCAGGTTTCTAATTCTCTCAATTTCTTTTCTAACAATTTAGAATTAAAAATATCCTTATCATATTCAATACCATTGAGCCTTTTGCGATTTACTACGCCATGCCTAATTTCCCAGGCACGATATTTAATTGGATCCTTTAATCTTCTATTTAAGGAAGAGTATTTATTCTTGTCTCTTTTATATCTTTCTTTACACCGAGCTTTTATTTTGTCTAGATTATTTTTCCTATACTCAAGGCCTATCAATTTTATACATTCTTTACACCAATTTTTATAACCACTTTTTCTTGTTTTATCCTTACAAAACAAAGAAAAATCTTCAGACTCTAAATGGCATTTATTGCAACGCACTTCGCAACCACCGTAAAATCATTTCTAATTCTTGTAAAGATGCGCAGCCTTTAAGTCTATTACAACGATGACACAAAATAGCTATATTATCTAAGCTGTAGCCCAACTTAGGAATTACACAATCGATAAAGGGGGAATTATTTTTTACATGTTTCTTAGGTGAAAAATCTAATATTTCGTTACAACACTCACAATTACGTGTTTTTAACAATAAAATATAAATGTATTCTCTAGTTAGCGCCTTGTCAATAAAACAAGCCTTTTTTCTTCTACGTTTTAATAGGCCTCGCCGAAGAGTGTCGCTTGTTCTCCATAAATGCGATTTCTAACTTGTGTTTTTTTTAAAGATCTATAATAATATGAAGAATTTTTACCGGTCTTCTCCTGCCAACACTTCTTTTGCAAATTAGTACACTTTTTACATACATGTGAAATATTGTTTCTACATGTCCTTCCATATGTAAAATACTGCCTAATTGCGGGATATACCTTGCCACAATTTGAGCAGCTCCTTTTTAAACTTATCATCACATGGATATGTGTTGATATTAGCAGTTAGAGAGGATATTTTTTCACACTCTTTAGGTTTTAGATTTTTTAGTTTTTTAATTGAATTTCTTATATCTTCGCCACTGGTCATAAAATTCTCATCCCCAACTGACGTCCATCCGGGCCTGTCACGTCTGGCAAATAACTCAAGCTTATTTGCGTTGGGAAATATAAGATCTAATCTATCTTGCAGCCCTTCAGGTTTAGAAGAGTGTCCAAGATTCTTATCTAATAGAACAGATCTCTGGTTTCTAGCTTCCAACTTATCATAAACTCTTCCTTTGATGCCGATTAATGCTATTTCGTGCGTTTGTCGAAACAAATGACCTAAATAGAAAGATAATATATCGTTAATGTCGAATTTTGCAACAAGCCTCTTAATGCCACTTAGCAAGAATCTTGAAGAAAAATTCAAACCCTTTTTGCGGCCATCTCTTATAAGCCCCCGAAGCTGCTTATGGAGCCCTTTGAGCGGATCAACTTCGCCAGCTGTTTGCTTAACCTTAACCCATATAAATGTTTGTTTCTGTTCAAACCCCCAACTCTTCATAGTGTCCAGACCTTCTTGTAATAAAGAAGATGGCACCCATAACGCTAATACAGAATTAGCCTCAGCTAACTTTGAGACCTCTAAACATTTAATCGCCTCAATATCTAATACACCATAATTCGACGCCGAGCCACGAGGAGTACTTGACATCATTAATTGGTCCGAAAATTTCCAAGGACAATCTGCAACAATAATACTGAACTTCATTATCTTCCCTTCCAATATAACTCTGGATTAAATTTTGTCAAGCCCTCAATGTCCGTTATTCTTTATTCTTCATCCGGGGTCCAATTTAGATTGGATACAACCAATCTCTGCTAATAATAAATCGATCTGGCTGAGATAAATCTCTTTATCTACACTTACGGTCTCGACAACGCCTTTATTATGCTCACTTAACAGCCTAGCGCGAAGTTCCAAAGTAGATAGGCCATAATCATCAGTTAACAAATGGTACAAATCACGTAACGATTCCAATGGTAATTGTTCCAACCATGTACACGTTCTATGAATGTCCAAGGACTCATTGTTGTAGGCATCTACAACTTCTTTAATATTATCAATTATCTGCCGGCGACGACTCTTAAGCACTTTAAGCTTCTTCTTCTCAGAAACAATATCTTTGTTTCTGAAAAATAAAGACCTAACCTTCTTAGGTTTGGTTTTCTTTTTTGGCATTTAACGCTGAACTACCTCATACCCTAGTTTAGTAAGACATGCCGCGATTAGCGGCCTATAATTGGAGAATCGTTCCCTCTCCCAAGATGCGAGTGTATCACCATCTACGAATGGCAGAATCTCTGTAGTGGGCTGGCCAGAATTATCAGCCGCCAACTTAACCTTATCATGGAAGGCCGCAAGCTGTTCTGTAAAAGATTTAACGAATTCGCTCGCTGCATTCCCTGGATCGTTAAGACTCATATCTGAATACCGCTCCATTATAACATTAGTTGGGATAAGCGGGGGGAATACTTGGTCACACTTTACATCTTTTGGCTTGCTACCATTTGCTACGCCAATCACCTTTCCTGGACCAAAATTATCAGGCTCTAAAAATGATGCTAAAAATATCTTCATAACTTCCTATTTTCCAATTGTAAAGGCTTAATGCCCGGAGTCACTATTATCTCATATTGTCCAGTGGCTTGGGGTTTTGCTGCTGTTTTTTGTTTAGCTACACGAATCATATACTTGCCAGGAAACAAAGATGAGGCCCATTTGCCTGCGTTATTAGTTCTCTTTTTATCTACAAGTTTGCCACTCATATCAAATATCTCTACCTGTGCAAGTATGATGCCTTTTAAGTCGCCATATACCAACTTCTCTTGAACTACACGTTTTTTCACAGGCGTACTTGGCTGAACCTGAACAAATTCAACGGCCTCGACCGTTGGGGTCGGAGAAGATGGTGGAGGAGCTGGCTCTGGAGGAGCTGGTGGCGAAACCGCATGTAGCTGAGCATTTTGTCTACTAAGCACCAGCTTAATATTGTGATCAATGGATCTTACTAAGCCTTCCATGGTTTCCACCCTCTGTTCAAGGCTTAGTATAATCTCGCTTGCTGTTCGTTCTTCTTCTGTCACGGTTTAACTCACACCAATGCCAACTTTTATCTTCATTTTGCGAAGGACAACAATGTCATCCAAAACAATACTGTTTGTACTATCAAACACCATTTGCTCAACAAGCTCTTCAATAAAGTTTAGCTCTGGAGCTTCCGCAATAATGGTATCCGTCACTACAACAAAATAACTGCCCTCACATATATCATCTATACTAACAGGCCTTGGCTCTGCCGACGGTAGTATTGGGTCTGGCAACCTAGGCCCCTCTGGTAACGGAGGGCCTGGCTCTGAAACATCATCATATCCAATAACCTCATGATTTGGACTTTCATCATGGCGAGGAATTGGGCGCTGTATCCATGATAGTTCCTCTTCATTATGCCCGCTTGCTATCGCCATAGGTGGGCGGAATGGAGGCGGCGGCTGTTGTACTGGTTCAGGCTTTTGCACAGTAAGAGGAAACCTTCTAGAATAGCGAAAGTCTTCCGATACATTTTCAACCTGTGGAGCACGATTCAGTCGCTCATGCTCTGGCTGATATCCCTCATATCTACCACTAAGCTTACTTTGTAACTCTCTTTGTTTATTGCGGATAAAAATTTCTTTACTCATGATATTCTTCTTCATCGTATCTGTCTCTTCGTTTATCTTCCCTGTTCTTCTGTTTGCGGTCCCATTCTCCATTGGCCATCTGCCGCTCTCTAAGGAGAGTCAGCCGACGACGCTCTTTTGCTTCTCGCCTTTTTCGGCGCTTCTTTTCAGACGGCTTCTCATAGTGCTGCTTCTCTTTATAAAGACTTAGTATCTTAGATTTTTGCACTAAAGACTTAAACCGCCTCAAGGCATCTTCAAAATTTGAACCGACTTCTACCTGAAGTGGTACAAACTCTTTAATCTCATGTATTTCAGCTGGTATTTTCACGCTCATATAGAAATTCCTTTATTTAATAAAACCATAATATCTAGTTGACTGCCAATAGTTGTTCTCGAACGAACTTATTTTATCATTTTCTTGATTTTCTTGGGTATTTTTTCCGCTAAAAGCTTGTTTGGATTCGCTAATTTGCCTTTCGGCAGCGGCTCCTTGTAATAACAATTAGGATTCATGCAAAATAACACATCTTCATCATTATAAATTGTGGCATACAGTTCATTTCCACAATCTTCACACTTTTTACCGTAAGGAACCTTTCTTGTTCCTTTACACTTAGTCTTATAATACTCAGAACAAGAGTAAAACGGCCCCCACTTTCCTGCGCTTTCATACATCCCAGCCTTACATTTAGGGCACTCAACGCCAGACACAAGCTCTTTTGAATTGTTCTTAGCGGCATTTACCACAGGCTTACCATCAACAACCTCACAGCTTAATGTAAATCTACATTTAGGGTAGGCAAAACATCCTAAAAAGAAACCATATTTAGAAGTGTGCCTAAGAATCATTACCTCGCCACACTTATCACACTTAAATCCATAATCTATTTGATCTGATAGGTATGCTTCTTTTAATTGAGCTTGGAAAGGCTTATAGAATGTACTAAGCATGCCAACATACTTAAGTTTACCAGCTGCTATTTGATCAAGCTTCTCTTCCATTTCAGCTGTATAATCATAGTTCATAAACTTAAAAAACTTAATCAAACTATCTACAACTTTTTTACCCTGGTCTGTGGGAACGAATGCATTTGATTTTTTAATTACATAGTTCTTATGAGTTATCTTACTCATAATGGCAGCATATGTTGATGGCCTACCAATTCCATTCTTTTTAAGCGCTTTAACGAGCGTTTGCTCTGTAAATCTAGAAGGCGGCTTGGTAAACTTCTGAGAAGCCTTTACCTTAGGCGGTACAAGATCTAAATTGTCGTTCTTTTTAAGAGCTGGAAGCTTAAGATCTGAATCATCATGATCAAGATCGCTAGTAATTTCCAACCAGCCTTTATATTTAAGCGTTCGCCCGTTAGCTTTTAGAATATGGTCACTAGAAGTCTTAACGGTTACAGCTACACTGTCATAAAGTGCAGGTTTCATCTGGCTAGCAACAAACCTCTCCCAAATAAGAGTATAGAGTTTCTGTTCATCGTCAGATAAATATACGTTCTTAGGTGTTAAATTAACATCAGTTGGGCGAATAGCTTCGTGCGCATCCTGTGCGCCTTTCTTGACTATATAAATATTAGGCTTATCTGGCATGTCATGACCATTATCACTTAACCAAGCTCTACAATCTGCTACTGAATCATCAGATAATCTATAAGAATCTGTTCTAATATAAGTAATCTTGCCAGATTCATACAAAGACTGTGCAGTTTTCATTGTCCTAGCGGCAGCAAACCTATACTTACCGGCAGCGGACTGTACTAAATCAGCAGTAATAAAAGGAGGATAGGGCTTTTTCTTCTTCTCATCCTCTATAATATCCGATACTTTATATGTATCAGTGTCTAAATCAGCCTTAATCTTCTTAGCATCTTTGCTATTAGTTACCTTTGTTGCATACTTGGCAGTCAAGCTATCCTTTTTACTACTAGGCTTTGCCAGTTCTGATGTAATCGTCCAATATTCTTCCGGCTTGAATGCTTCAATTTCCCGCTCTTTATCAACGACCATTCGCACGGCAACAGACTGAACTCTTCCAGCCGACATTTTAGGACCAAATCGTTTTATCAAAAAGGGAGATACCGAGAATCCTACAATTCGGTCAAGCACTCTACGTGCCTGCTGAGCATCATACAAGTCTGCATTAAGTGATCCTGGGTTTTTAACCCCATTGGTTACTGCCTTTTTAGTGATCTCGTTAAACTTAACCCTAAAAATAGGCAATTTAGTCTTTTCCAAAATCTCAGCTAGATGCCAAGCGATAGCTTCACCCTCTCTATCATCATCAGTAGCTAGATAAATCTGCTTAGCATTTCCCGCAGCACTGATAATCGTTTTGACCTTATCCTTTTGATTAGCTATAATAGCGTATTTTGGTTTGAAACCATTTTCAATATCCACTCCTAAATTACCTTTGCCACTTGTTGTCAAATCAACAACATGACCAAAACTAGCTTTAACAATAAAATCCGAACCAAGATACTTAGATATCTGACTAATTTTTCCTGGCGATTCAACTATTACTAATGTTTTAGTACCTTTTACCATAATTTATCTAACCCTCAATAAAAACACATTTATACATGGCCTTCTATACTATTCACCACAAGGGTAATTTATTTGATTTTTTCAATGAAACTATAAAAAAACTACCAAATTGTGAAGAAAAAACCAGATCTTATATAATAAGCATATTCTCAGATGCAACAGCAAAAGATGATTTATCAAAAGAAAGCGTTACCTTATTATATAACAAAGCATTAAAAAATTATTCTTTTAACAATTTCCGCCAAATAGGAGATTGGTTATTCCTTTCAAAATGTCTATTCCCTGAATCGCTTAAAAACGCCTCATCGGATTACTATAACGCTATTGCTCAAAACTCTTATTATAAATGCTATACGATAATGAATAAAGAGTGGCTGATATTTGAGGAGTTAGCGGATCAATTTGGGTCATTTACAATAAACGTTAAGAAGTCGTTATATTCGTCTCTTGTAACTCATGTTTGATAAGCCGCTTCTTATCTGGATAAGCCATAAATGCCTCCATTGAATTAAGCTCTATAACTAATAACTGTCTAGGGGAACCACAATCAAGCATTAAAAACTTATCAGTAATAATTGGGGAACCATTGCCTTTGCCAACATTATGCCCGGTGACAATTACCTCGTCCCAGCTCGGATTTATACCGCCCATGACGTTTCTACATAGTGACCTATCCCAGGCAAGAGTATACAGATCTTCAGGAACAAACTTATTTAAAGTCTTATCCCATACTAAAGTCTTATCCCATTTCTTTATATCTGCCGGGAGGCACCCTCCATGTACAAATACAAAATCATCTATTTTATAGAACGCTTCAAGGTTGTTTAGTAAAAACTTCTTATGTTCTTCTGGTATCAGGTCGCTAATTCTATAAGGATTTATAGATAGCGGATCGATATCTTGTTTAGCTCGCTCTATATAGCCTAAAACGGTGGAATATCCACCATTCACAAACCACATATCAAAAGAAGACGACGGCGCTCCCCAGCCAAGCGCTTTAAACAGCAACAATTCATGATTTCCCACCAAGAATATCACATTTTCTTTGTATTTCTTTTTAATCTCAATTAGTGTATCTAATACTTTATGCCCATCTTTTCCGCGATCCATATAATCGCCCAAAAAGACTATCTTATCTTGAATGCCATCGCTCTTTCTAAGCGGCAGAATGCGTTTCAGAATCTTGTCTAAAAGACCTGAAGCACCATGAATGTCTGGAATTACATATAGACAATCAGTCGTTGCTGGTCTCCACCTACTCATTCTTTACACATGATTTATAGTGACTATTAAATAGACCTATTTTCTTTTCGTCTAATGTAACAATGCGAAACTGAACTACTTGCCCCGCGGCGCTGCTATTAGTGCTATGTACGTAGATAGCCCCATCATTAAAAACACAAAACAGAGCATCAAAAACTGAACCTTGATATTGAAATATTAATCTGCCATCAAAACACTTTACAAGCTCGTCCAAATTATCTTTTTCCAAGAATCCATGTTCATATTTTTCCATTTCAAAGACAACGCCCTTTTCCATGGCCTTAGCATATAAAGCAGATCTTGCGCATCCAATCAATTGTTCTGGATAGAAATTAACTGTCTCAGGATAATGATAGGTTTGCCACCATTCATCCGACTGGCCCTTCTGGGCTTGCTTCATTAATCCGCTAAAAAGGTTTGCCATATTAGGCTGGGACTGTTTAGGTTTTGCACTCATTTTTCTTACTCCAAGGATTTTCTTGACACATTATATGGCACCACTCTTTATCCGTTGGCCTTCGCCAATTACCGGTGCCCTCTATGCTGTCGTATATATCATCCATCGTGTCAAAAGAGCCTTCCCAAACCCACAATCCACTGTATGGTGGCGCGTCATCAGAGGCTAAAGCCTTTACAGTTAGGCAGCCATCAACAGCGTCCTGTGCAATATATCCACCAGGCGAAAACCACAGGAAAATTGGCTCGGCATAATTCAAATCTGAAAACGCAACAAATGCCTTCTCAGTTGTGGGCCAATCTTCATTGTAGATATCAAACATGTCATTGTTTCAATTCTACTTTTTCATTTTCCAAAAACTCAATTCGAGCCTCTAACTTTTCTATTCTTCGTTGGAACACTTTTTTCGCCTTGGGATTCGTTTAGTTTTGTGCAACCTAAAATAGATACTATCTACTATATGCCTCCTTATACGTTGGAGGAAAACCATACTATGCATTTCATAATGAGGTAGTATTCTAAAATGCTTCACAGTAACAGGCGTACCGGGCTTTACTAATTCATCCATTTTTATTTGTACAAAACTATACTCTTTAATATTGTTCTTTATTGACTTGCCGGTATCATCTATAATATCAATTATTCTACCAATAAAACAACGACCATAATTTTTAAAGTTACGTCCACCAATATATTCTTCCGTTGTATTATTTGGTATTGTGTAATTTTGCCCAATCTCAGCTTTAAATGTACTAATTCCTTCAAACAAAGCAAGGTCTGGATTTGTTAAAGAAATAATATCAATAGTTTTACCTCTCTTCTCAATAGAGAATGGTAAAGCATTTTCAATTAGACTTGTATATTCTTGAAATATCCTCGCTTGAATTGGAAAGTCCGAATTCTGCTTAACATGAGCTAAATAAGATATCATATCCTCGGGATGCTTATTGAGCATCTTTTTATAAGCTTCATACATTAAAAGCTTCTGAATCATTGTGCTAGAAGAATTCGTTCTCTTGATTGTTCTAATTTGATCTTCTATAACTTCTGACAAAACATCATGTTCTTTTTTGCAGCGCGCTTGCATATCTAAACACGCTGCTGGATCCATTGTATCTGCTTCAAACATATCTTGAAAAGATATAGTAGAAGAACCTCCGCCATGTGTGGTGATAGGCTTATTTAGGCTCACCATATTCCTACAAGAAACCCCGGTTGGATGGCTCATTTGATCTACATTAGCCACACCGCCCATATAGATGCAATTAGGATATGGGCATAGCACACGATCATTAACGATAGACTCAGGTATGAATAATGAGCAGTCAGGGCATTTTAATCCTTTCTTGGAATGGAAAGCAAATTGAGAATAAAACTTATATTTAGTTTGGATTAGGATGAACTCACCACTTGTCTGGTCCATATTCTTCAATTCGTCAGCTAGGCGCTCTGATTCTTTTGTACAATGCTGGCATTTAAGCATGCCCGATTCTTTTAGCAGCAGCTCTTTTCTGCCCTCATATTTACAAGCAGGACATGTTGGAATGCTAGTTCGCCTAGCAATATTTTGATCCCAATATAAACGTCCAGATAATCTACGAAAACATGTAAGCAAATATGAATTTAGATCTCTATTATTCTTCCAATGTTCTTTTCTAAAGAAGAAGGTTTCAAGAGCGGACCTTAACTCTATTTTTGAATGTTCCTTAAATGCATCAACGGCTATAGTTGGCGTTTCTCCCTTACCGTCTTTATACGCTTTTCGCGCAAGAACATGAAGTCGTGGGTCATAATGTTCCATTAACATTGGGACGACCCAGGTATCCAGGTCGTCCTCGTCTAAAAATGGAGCTTTTTGTGATATTTTTTTGAATATGTTTTCTTCTATCAATTGTACCTTAGTTTAAAATTATTGACTGTATCTTTGGGAGCGACAAATGCAACCTGGAACCTGGTCACGTTTCTCGACGGTTGTTTAATAATAGCATCACCACGGCCAGCAAGATTTTCTGCACCATGTTGGTCTAAAACAACCCTTGAATCTATTCTTGTACTAACTTTGCAAGATACTCTAGCAGGAAAATTGCTCTTAATCAGACCTGTTAATACATCAACAGATGGTCTCTGAGTGGCAAGTATCAAATAAATACCTGCTGCACGAGCCTTTTGAGCCAGCCTTACAATAAGCTGTTCGAATTCTTTCGTTTTATTGTAAAGCATCAGATCGGCGGCTTCATCAATCACAATCATGATCTTATCAAAGATGTTTGGCCGGTCTTCAATGCTCTGTATTCCGTTTTGGCTCATATATTTATATCGCGATTCCATCATCATATGAACCGATTTCAAGACGCCCATTGCACCATTATAATCATCAGCAATGTGATATACAAGTGGTTTTAAACCATCATCCTTATATATGTTAAATTCAACTCTTTTAGTATCAATTAAATATAGCTTTACATCTTTTCTTTTTGCGGCGTTTGCAATAAGCGTATGTAAGAAAACGCTCTTACCAGATCCTGTGCTTCCCGCTACCAATAAGTGAGGGTTCCTGGCCATATCAACCCATAGAGGTTCGCCCTCGGCGGTCTCTCCGAGCAAGAAAGGAATGATGTGCTCTTGGGGCGCCCTGTGGCGGCTGTAGAGCGCTTCGAAGGGCAAGAGGTCCGCTGATGCATGCGTTGTATGGAGCCTCACCACGCCCTGCTCAATGAGCGGAGTGACGATAAGGTCAGTCTTGGTCTGCATGGCCAGTGCTAGCTCGCCAGCATTGCGCACCAGCTGGCTAATCTTTGTTCCATGATCAAGCTTAATATCGTAAAAAGCGAAATGACGATGCTTCTTGGCCTCCACGCACTGCGCCTTAATGTTGAAATTCAAAAGTAACTCATTGAACGAGTTAACCATTACGTAATCAGTAAATATCATCGAACCCTCCACGACCAATATAGCCATGATCGCGGCGGGTTGCAAGCCCTATCGGCCGTTTTTCATGATCTTCACAGCGGTGCCCACCGAGTAGCAAACCCTGATGTCATCGCCAATTGAAATTTGTAACTTTTCAGCTATCCCATACGGGAGCTCTACAACTAAATCTGATAGCTCTTCAGGACCAACACACCTTGTCGTTAGCGGCTCGCCTTTAAATATCCCAACAATTCTTCCAGCCCTGGCAAATATAATGTCAAGAGGAGATGGAGTATTCTTCATCCAGAAGCTTCTGCGCTCGGCAAGTTTATATGGGAACGCCATCACAGGAGGAGGCCAAGACTTATACATTAAGCCCTGAATATGTTCATCCATTGTGACAGCAACGAGTGTGTCAAACGCATGATCACCAATATATACTTTGTCAGTCCACATTATTCTTCTTCTGGGTTATCTTCTTTAGGAAGAATATCTTTAGGAATTTCTGCAAGCTCATTAAGCTGTGATGTTGGTATTTTGATCACTGGACTATCTTTGCCTTTTGATCTTACATTCTGGCTTAGAAGGTAATTCTTTCCCAGTGGCCAAAGGATTTTGGCGGTTTCTGAAAATAACCTGGATACGTTATCAAAACCCTTTGAGATACCCTGCTGTGTAGATTTTTTATCTTCCAAAATATCCATCAATTGATCAAAAGCCTTACCCATTTTTAATAAGCTCTTAACAACGGCTATTTTCATCCTATTGATTTTTTTATAGCTTAATCCCATAAGCTTACGATTCATCCATCGAGTAACCGTATTATGAGTAAGTTTTATAATTTCTTCATTCTTATCTTTAAAGTACTCGCGAGCGCTTTGCTTTGCCTGTTCGGTAGAGTCACGTTCTAACTCGCTCCAATCTGCATAATATTTATTCATTATACTTTGGAAAGTTTGTTTCGTTTCATTATATGATTGTGCAAGAACTCCTATGTGCCGCGATTGTTCTTCTGTTAAGGCGGCGCCTGGTGTAATATTTAGCCCTTTCAAAATAACATGATTAGACCTTAATCGGGAATATACATTTTCTGCATAAGTTTTTTCGCTCTGCGTTGGGGCATTTGCTGCTCTTATATTCCAAATCTTCCTATCAAAAAAACTCAAAGACTTTTCTATTGCAGCTATATGTTTATGACTGATGACGTCTTGATCACGAACAGGTTCTGGTTCTGTATAAATAATCTCCTCTTCCTCTGCTGCTTCTGGCGCTTCTGGCGCTTCTGGCGCTGAGGCTGCTGGAGCTGCTGGGAGCGCCGGGATTGCTTCCGGTTTATCTATCTGTGTGCCGGGAATTTTTTCAGATCCTTCCATTTCCTCCATCAGACTAGTATAATTCGGAATAAAAATGCTAACAAACTCAGTCTTTAGTTTAAGTATTCGCATTATTGCCCGCGCAATGCCGTTTTGATCACGATTGGTTAAATCATTTTCAATATTAAATAAATCATGACGAGACGCATTGATGAACCTAATCATATCAAGTCGTATCTTGCGTTGCTCGCCTAACCCAATAAGGCCTAATCTGGCCCATGAGCGCGAGCCCCACCATGAAGCCTGTGATAATAACTCTGGTGAGATCTCATCAGCCTGTTTGCTATGCTCTTCTTGATCGCCCATAATGTCTTTAGCCCCATCAACGATCGCAACATAATCATCCATAATGCTGTTCAAATAAATACTCATCTCAATTGGAAAGGGATCATTCATGTCCACAGGAGGTAGATGGGCTCTATCATCGCCAGCACCGTTTAACCCCTTCTTAAATGCGATAAGCTTAGCAATAAGCAACTGAACAGTATCATTCCACTCTTCTTTGTCGTGCTTGATACTGTCCTCAGAAACTGTCTTCTGCTTATTTTTAGCCTCAACTTCCATACTTTTATGCAAAAAATATGGCAGTTTAGGAATCTAATACTTTATGAATCAGAGCCGAGCTGATGACTTTTCGCAATTGATTCACCCCTACACCTAAATCGATTGCCCGAACAGCCAACTCTTTAAATTCTTCAATAATTTTTTCGCCTTCTGGCCTGTTATCAATAGCACTTTGTGGGCGTGGCAGCGCCTTAATGGAAAAATCCCTCTTAGGATCTGCGATAATCATGACCCCGTCAATATACATTATGCCATGAATAATTCCTATTGATGACGAATACAGATTATGTTCTAACTCTAACTGGGCATATGTTTTCCAGCCTACCACTAATATTCCCGGGTCTTCAGCGTAAAGATAGCTAAATGACCTTATTACATCAACACACCTAAAAATAACCTGCTTTTCTCGTAGTATTTCAATTTTAGATATTATATTTATGTTAGTTCTGTCCCTACCAGGCTCAATATCATAATTAAGAATATTTACTTCAACGCTATCTTGTTTGAAGGTTTTTTGAACCGATTTCACCTCTTTCGCTTCTTAGGCTGAAGGATTCTATCTATAATACCATACTCAAGAGCGTCTCTTGCGCTCATATATTTATCAGTCTTACAGTCCTTTAAAACCTTAGCAAATGACTGACCGGTATTCCCTGCCAATATCTCAATTGTCTTTTTATGAATAAGCCTAGTCCGAGCCATATCCTTAACAACCGTCGTCATGCTTCCAGATAAATCCTCTATCTGTATAGAATGAATCATTATTTGAGCATTAGGCGTCGCTTCACGCTTGCCTGGCGTTCCAGCTGCCAAAAGATCAGCAGCAGCTGAGCATGCCTCTCCAATACATATGGTTCTTATTGGCGCCTGAATGTGGTTTATCGCGTCATATATAGCAAAAAATCCCTCGGCGGTTCCACCCGGAGAGTTTATATACAACTTAATTTCCTTGGTTTTACTCTCGGAATTCAAATAAAGCAATAGAGCTACAATTTTACTAGCTACTTCTGAATCAATTTCCTCATATAAGAAGAGTATTCTATCTTTAAGTAGCTTAGAATAAACATCATATACTACCTCGCCATCCTTTGTCTTCTCATAAATCCAATGGTCCATGCTTCCTCATAAGAATGTCCTATGATTGGCATTTTAGGACCAACTAAAACTGAATTGATCTGGTAAATGCCCGAAATTATTAGGGTACAAGAATATTATTGTCTTCCGTACCGCTATCATCGAACACTAATTCTGCGATATTTACCTTGCCTGGCACCGGGGCTTTCTTTAACTTATCGGGATCTGGATCTACTTCTCTAACAAAGCAGAAATAAACCTTTTCAGGATCATTCTCGATATAATTTGCAATCCCGTGCCATCCTTCCCAAATACCATGTCGTTGTTTTTTATCACGACACAGCCTCATATCAGCGATATCACGACTGATTGTGCCCTTCTTACGACGGGCTTTAAGCTGCCCACCTTTCTTGTCATACATTGGGCCATATACAACTTGAGGTGTGACATTATATTTATCCAAAAACATCTTCTCAGCCTGATCTTGTGGAAATAGGCCATAAATAGAATCCGGGTTTTGATCAGGCACGGCAATTTTTTCAGATTTTAATTGTGCGTTACCACAAGTACATCCTACAATTGCTTCACAAATCCAAATTACTGGTCTGCGTCCTTTTGGTGCTCCTGGCCCACGAGATTCTTCTCTTGTATCATTACTCATTTGCAATCCTTTTTATCGGGTTCAAGCGTCATATGGCGCCAGCTATAATATAACAATGAAGGTAAACAATGTCAAGCCTTAAAGGCACTCTTCTTGTGACCTAGTAAAATTAACAAATTCTCATGTGGAATAAACTTTACGCTTACAAATGATTCCACATATTGATCTTCGCCAGATGATATGTTCACACCCTCATGGCCATGATAAGTATATGTATCAAGAACTCCAAAATTATTTATAGGAATAGACTTCCCTTCACTTAGTCTGTCTGATAGGCTGTCACAAATTATTCCAATAGCATCATGAACCAATGCCTTAGGCACAACGCCATCCAATCTTTTACAGATAATGACCGCAAGATCTTCTTTATTTATTAGAGGCATGCGGGCGGTTCTCCCAATTATCTCCCTTAACTAGGCGCATATTGGAATCTTTATCAATTATAGATCGTCCACCAAGCCACTTAATCGCAAAATATACTAGCTCATTTTCTTCTAAAGAAGCCAATTTCATTGAATGAAAAATATCCATAACATTTTCTATAAGAAGTCCTTCTGGATTATTCTCAATAAGATCGCAAATATTAACACATAAGACCCTATAATGTTCTGCCAACTTATCTTCTGGAATAGAAAAATCTACATTCTTATATTCCCTTCTGCTATCAGTCTTTCCACCGAGCTGTCTAATGGCCGTATAAAGGGCTATCTTCTCAAGGCGTAATTCTTCAATTTTCTTTATTTCTCGGTTAGCCTTTTTGATACGCCCTTCTGCTACATCGCACATTTCATTAGGCGCTGTTTTCCCATCGTTAACACACTCTGCAATAAAATTGGCTAGGAAACTTTCAGACATAACACTCCTTATCTAATAAGCTCTGTGGCCACCGTATAAAGGTCTTTCACATCCTCACAGTCTTCCCACAGAAGTCCCCACGAAACCATTCTCTCAAAATCTGCCAACAGCCTAGCTTTCATATACATATTGGCCTCACGCCAGATGCCTTTTTCTTCTTCAAATATTCTGAAAAAATCGTCATCGCCATCAGCATCATATACTGCTCTCAGGGCGTGTATCGGCAATTCATCCATTCTAAAAATGAATAAATACTCGTGATCATCTTCCACGGTAAGGTTAACAAACAGTCCGCGAAGCGTTGATGATTTTATGGGCATTTGACCGGCATAAACATCATGCCGTCTATCCATATCATCATAACGCACTGTAATGGTTTTGGCAAGTCTAAGTGCAGGATCTACTAAACCAACCCTTCCAAATAGCTTACCTGGAACCGCGCCTATATCTGCAAATATCCTTTTTATTACTTCTTTCGATAAGTTGTCAACTATCATTCTTTCCTAAAATTTCTTTAAAGTTTTCACGACCAGACATTATAGATTTCCCCATTTCTGGCAAATTAAGATTCCTCATTTTGGGTATCTTTTTTATCTCTTCCTCTATAAATGTCTCATAATCAAAATCATCTCCCTGTTCTCTGCGGATAGCTAGTTCTTTCATGCTAAGTAACGCCATTTCTTTATCCATATTAAGAGTCTTGTAGATTATAACATATGTAGCAAGCATTTCAGATGTACAAGAGCCTATCATTCTACTCGTCATTTCTTTGTCATTCATTTAATTTATTCGATAACTGTGTATAAGGCATGAATTTAACAAAAATTCTTTGCTTATTATTTGTATTTTTAGGGCTGGATACAAGAAATTTACCAAACCCATTTAATGCAACAATATCGCCTCGTAGCATAGCATTCCTTATATCTTGAAAGAAATGCTTCAAGACCAGAGATGACACTTCATAACTAAGGCCGGTATGAGCCCTAATCTTATAGATTAACCACTCAAAGCCTTTTACATTAACAGACTTGCTGTTTTCTACCGACTCAAGATAATCATGTATGTCTGGATGAAATTCCGGCATTCACTCCTTCTTGGTAACCTTTTTAATCACCTTCTTCTTGGCCGGCGGGCGAGATTTTCTAATCTTCTTAACCGTAACAGCTCTGCCCTCTATAACACAATTCAGAACCTCGCCAATCTCATCTAAAGATAGTCTTGTCCTTGAGCCATCCTCATTTCTTGGAGCGCCACCTACCATGGTACTTCCTCCCCACCCAGGTTCAATCTTATTGAGCGCGGCGAAAAACTTAGGAAGTGGAAAGTGATCAATGAAATCACTACGCTTAGCTATGGATAAAGCATTGGAACCATCATCCTGTGGCCTTGATACAACCACCCTATCAATGCCGGCCTTATATAGGGCGGTATAAACATGAGGGTCCTGTGACTCTGCTAAGGCCCATCCATTTTCGTCATTCTTGATAATCGTGAAATTGCCATGCATCTCTTGATCGGAAATATCGCCGGAAGCATCCCCATTTACATATTGTGTAATCCTATGAAGAATTGATTCCATAATAGTATTTAACCCACTATCAGAGAGCTTTTCATAGTCACCATTTCTGATTGAATCAGTTTGAGGCGCGCTAACCCATTCAACGGTTTTATTCATACCATTCAAATGTAACGCTCCAGCATGCATATCCCCAAGACCAATAGCTTCAACTAACTTCTTTACTTGTGGTTCTGAACTACGGTCTGGATTTTTTAAACACCAAATAGCCATGCAAACATCAATATCTACATCATTAATATAGATAGTATATCTGACCGGCTCCAGCCCAAGCAACACTGCGGTCCAAGCTTGAGTACATGATGCGGTTGTACAATATCTTAAACAGCCACTGTGATGATCAAAAGAATAACGATGATTGTCAGTATCAACCATAGGCCCTTGAACAAAACCATCAATGGCGATTGAATATTCTGGCAGCTCATCTATCAGAACCTTCTTACCACGCTGTATAATAATATCCATAATTAACTCATTTTTAAGGGCCAAACATCTTAAATGCGCCCTTTAGCCATCAACCGCTGCATCTCTTTAAAATCCGGGTACTTGGCTTCGCCATCAAATATTAACAATTCTTCTTTGCCTTTTTCGCTGAAAATTTGAGCAGTAAGCTTGCCAGTGTTATATACAGCCGTATCTAAATTACATGAATAATTATAGAACTTTGGAACGCCATCAAGCTGTGCGGCGTGCCCTGAAGCTATATAACCAAACCGTCCATCATATACTTCATGCCACACTTTGCCACCAGGTTTTTCATCCTCCATGAAGAGCTTCTCATCGACCACTTTCCTGACCCTATTTATACGCTTACCATTCTCGTCTAGCTGGCGAATATAACACGTCGCAATGTCCGTCTTTAAGTCATCAGCCGTGTGCCCAGGAGAAACTCCGCCATGAACAATTACTAGCCGCGTTCTGTTACAAAATTCAAAAGAAATACTCAGCGGCTGCTTGGCCATCCAAGCGAGATGTTTCGTCATTTTCTTTTTCTTTTTAGCAAGGCGAATGCATTTTAGCTCATGATTTCCACGAACCACATAAGCCACACCTTTATCAATTAAATCGCTAAACTTGTCTACAATTGATTCAGCGGACTTTTCGCCGTACCCTTTGTCATAGATATCTCCTACCGATGCCAAAATCATTTTTGTGGATGGCGTAACTTCCTTTAGCAGTTTGTCTACCTGCTCTTCGTGCTCATGGATATCTCCAACGACCACAACCTTTACACCTCTAGGTATCTTAATCATTCGCCATAACCTAAATAGATAGTAAACTCTCGAGCAAGATTCTCATCCCTCAAATCTTTATGCCCCGTATGCTGATTATATATGCCATAATAATAACTTGCCGAATGAAATAACTCGTGTATAAAAACTACTTTGTGATAGCTAGCTCCAGTGTTTCGAACATAGATATAATTCGTATATCTTTGAAAATAACCCCAAATCTGATGAATCTCTCCATTACTGTCATATGATTTTGATCTGCTGGAAAACCTATAGTTGGTATCATTAAGATTTCTTGGCGATGAGTCCATTGGCATAAAACATACTGACGTATGCAGTTTGCCTGCCTTTTTAATATTGAAGCCCCTACTCTTAACAAACTCAGGGAAAGCACTCATGACTTCTTTACAATATCTCTTTAATGCCATGATATTTGACCTTGTAGGCTGTGTAGCCTTGTGTCCTGAATCGCGCCATTCGACAACCTCAACCTCACTGCATATGCCCGATAAGGCTATGGGATCATTAAGCATTTCAGAAGTTACTGGTGTCATTTGAGTTGAGTAGCTTTGTGCCCAAGCCATATTGACAGAAAAGATTGCAATAAGAATAACAGCTAAGTGTTTAAATAATTTCATACTCTTATTATATACACTGCCATGGCCCATGTCAAGCCAAGGTCAATATTTTGACATCTGAGCGTGAACGCTGATATTATATTATCTCTTTCAGAGAAATTTCTCAAACTTGCTCAAAGCAATTTTGGTGCCGGCATCTTGTTTCTTTGTAAAGATGACAACACCATACTCTTCGTACGGCGCTCCTCTGAGGTTGATGAGCCCGGTACATGGGGCATACCTGGCGGTGCCTTGGAAGCAGGTGAGGAGCCCTCTGAGGCCGCCTGGCGCGAGACCATAGAGGAGCTGGGCAGCAGGCCACACCGAGTTAGACTAATAGATACCATAGTTAAAAAGGACAAATATGGTGAGTATCATATATTCGTTGTAAATATATCTGCAGATGAAAAAACAATATGGACTCCAAAAATTACTCTAAACCATGAAAGTAGCGAATATAAATGGTTTAGATTGGGTGCAATGCCAGATAATCTACATTCTGCAATAAATATTATTCGGACTTAACATCATCTAATATTTCGGACTTTATATCTTCATCTAACATTTCTAATTTGGCATTATCAATCGCGGTTCTTAATGCTGTATAAGCATTAATATCAAGCGTTCTAGATAATAAACATAGTCCGAAGATTGCTTTTCCTAGCATCTCTTCCATTTCTTCAGACGTTAATTCTTTTTCACACTCAAGAATGGTTGAGCTAAGAGTTATGTCCTTTAAAGGGGATTGATCCTCATAAAACTTTTCAGCAACAACCTCCGCCTCTTCCCATAAGTGCTCGTAGTGTTTGGTCATCACATTTCTCCTAATTTCTTTTGTAAATCCAGGGGTAAAGATAAAAACGGTATATGTCTCATCCATGAATGGTCTTGTATATGCCCACAAAAATGACAAGTCTCTTTGCCTCCACGACCAATGCATGATTCCGTCACTCTATCAGGGTCGACTCCTACCTTGATAAGACACCCTTTGCAGGTCCAAAAAGGACTCATACAATTGCCCTCATAATCATTCCAAACATAGACCAATCAACTGGCAATTCTGAACCCATCAAATCTTTAACAGTTGCCACATGAAGATACGTTTGCTCGGAATCTCCTATATTTCCATACATCTTTCTAGTTTCTGCCGCCTCCTTAGCTTGCATCATTTCTTCTTTTGTAAGTTCGGCTGCATATAGATGAGCTACATGAGTAGATAATGTGGCAGCAACTTGTCTTGGGGCATAATAAGCAAACCTTCCGGTTAACAAGCGTAGACCTGTTTCCTCAAATACTTCGTCTGACGCAACCTGTATTGGGTCTTGCCCGGCTTTAAATGAACTCCCACCAGGATTTTCATACACAAAACATTCCTTATTACGCACGGGACTTCTAAATTCTTTTACTAATACAATCTCTGTATCTTCAAACTTTTCAGCCTTACGATATAACACAACGACTGAAATATCAGTTCTGGAGAATACAAACTCATTCCTTTTAAAGCGCCGCTCGGCTTCTATCCAAATATCAACCCACAAGGTGTAAGCAAAAACAAAATCACGCCTAGGACCAACCCTAAAACTCCAAAGTAATTTCGCATCGCCAAGATAGTTACCAACCTCTTTATGAGCCCCATACCATGACTGGAAGGATGGAGTGTTCCAAACCATTAACGGAACATTACACTCGCCGCCTTTTCGAGTAGCGCCTTTTGACACCTTGTCCATGGCGTTTTTTACTGTCTCAGCTAGAGTATTAGCTTTGGGTACACAAAACAATTCTGCAAAATGTTTCTGGTATCTTGTTTTCGGCGCACCATCAGGCGCTCCGAAAACAACCTTGCCAGATCCTTTTAGATATCCCCACTCATCATTTGTGGTAAATGCTGGCATCGTTTTAATCTCACGTGGCACCCAGAATAGAACACAATCTGACATTTCAATCGCATCGTATTCCCACTTTACTTGTTTGTCCCAGTCATAGCACCCTGCATAACAACCAGTGGCGACATAGGGATTCTCGGGATTCTCCCGCCGCACAGAGGCAGGTCTCAATTCAGGAACGAAAACGGTACCTTCATAACCTAATAGCTCAAGCATTTTTAATGCTTCAGGCCGCCATGACAGAACCTCCTTAGTTCTAGGTGTTGGCCCACAAAGCATTATAGATCTTGTAATAGAGTTTGGAAGGCGTTCGGTTGTATAAATAACTTTCATTGCATTTCCTTTATCATCTCAATACATAATCTATCAAGCTCTTCGAATGGCGGCTTTCTAGGAAGCGGAGATGTCTTGAATAGACCATCCATCTTTTTATCTTCACTATAAGCAAATTCAATAAGCTTCTCATAGCTCCACTTGCCATTCCTGATATCAAGCAAATCTTGAGCGTCTGGTCGGTAAACGTTTACCTTTCCAGTCTCTAGAATCTCCCCACACATCCTAAGAAGACGAACAAGATGCGAGCCATGTTTACAATCAAATCCATAATTAGCCTCTAACTCTGCACGCTTCTCATTGCGAGTTTTCTTCCAATCCTGGTATTGTTTCCAATGAGTGACGGCGTTTTTATACTCTCGTTCTTTCTGAAGCAAATGAAGAAAGTTTTCATTATAACCAATTGAACGAGCTGCGGCATTATATTTAGAGTCAGAAGTGATACCGATCTCTGTCAGGTTCTCATAAATCTGATTCAGAATATACATCTTTGTTGCCGGGTCAAGTTGATCGAAATCAATCTCCCACGAATCAACCTTCTTTTTAACTACAGCTTCAGCGGTGCGCAATTGATCATTCGGAATCTCGGTCTCTTCACCTAAACCAAATGCAATACGAGCAGGCCTTTTAGCAGGTGGAGGATCTATCAGCCATTTCCTATGAGTCTCAATGCGCTTTAGCTGAGCCTTGGCATAGCCTGCAAAAGTCCAACGACACCTAGTGGATAGAAACTTATCTCTGTTATCTCTAAGCTTCTGGCCGAGCGGAGTGATATATCGAACATCCTCATCGCGACAAAACAATAGATCGAGGATATTTGGATTATTATCAGCGGCAAGCTTAAAGAATTTACGGATCTCATAAACGGACCCTTCATATTCCCCCTGATCAGCCTTTGCTTTCTCTTCATCATTTAGATCATTATAGAACACGTTCATGCTACCAAGCTTATCTGCCTGTTCAAAACGATGAAGGAAACCATCGCGATATGCAGCTGGTGGGATCGCAACACCCTTAACATCAACGTCAGAGTCGCAGTTAGAAGTACCATAAGCCTTACTTCCTGCAATTGTTAATAATATTGTTCGATCTCTTAAATTAAAATTCATTACTCGACACCTTACTACACCAATTAATAAAATCTTTTTGAATTAAATTAGACTTCATCATATTTATGGTTTTATGCAGCCATTGAACATTTCCTTCGACATAACCTAGCAGCGAATCAATCCTATCAATAGATGCATTTTGATTTTTACCAAAGAATAATTGTTCATCAGATAGTGCGCATTTCTTGTTTTATAGTGGTTTTCATTTGCACTTGCCTTTCCTTCGTTGATTAGAGCGTCTATTCCTAAATCTTCTTGATGAATTTTGTTTTGATAAAAACTTGTATGCTTTTCTAAGACTATCATCCGACTGTAACTGGTCTAGTCTATAAAACCCAGCAGCTAGTTCTTTATTGGAATACCTCGCATGAATTGCGCTATGACAGTCACTACAAATGACAACCGTATATGTACCACCTAATGATTTAGGAATCAGATGATGAGCTGACATTACAACTTCAGCTCTTCCGCATAATGGGCATGGCTCATTATGGTCTTCATATATCACTTATAAATCACTTCAATTCCAGAAGGCTTAGTCTCTTCTTGATCACTATTGGATATTTTTCCAACAATTTGAAGCTCTTCTGATCCGGTTTTTGAAGTGAATACAATGAAGACAACTCCCTCGCCGCTGCAGTCAACATAACCATTATACTGAAGCTTCGCAACATAAAAGATCTGCCCGTGCTGGTCTTCACGATCTTCAATAGATACTTTTAAGCGATCGTTACGTTTAGAATATCTGCTAAATGTTGTATTTTCTTTATCATTGCAGGCTATCTGTAATTCTTCTTCTCCAGATGCGGAGATAAAAATCAAGAAGGTTGCGCCCTCTGTCAGATCGATCTTACATGGAGCCCTAAGTCTTCCTAAATGGTAGATATGCCCTTTTGAATCTTCGCGTATATCTAGTTCTACCTTTAAATTATTAATATTCATCTTTTCCTATTGTTGTAAAACTTCTGGCCCCCTATAAATATCAAGGCCACTATTTAATATATTTAGAATGAAATCTTTATCTTCGACAAAATTAGCCAAATTTTTATTAACATACCACCTGTTTCTATTAGCGGTACCGTTCCTAGTAGATACTATAACGGGAATTTTATATATACCTACGCCTCTTAGAAAAGGAATTGGATAATCTTCCCTAATATCCTTGCCACAATGTTGCAATAATATCTCAGCCTTTTCCTTATAGTCCTTATCCCTTAACAGGGAGGACGCCGGACCTTTCCCAAGCTTATCAGATAATTCTATAAAAGATGTAAAGTTGATAGCATTTTTCATACACATCCCTTGGCGCCAAATCAAATTATTAAAAGCCTCCATTACTGATGGGGTGGCAAATGTTTTTATGCTGAAAATAGCATCCCCTACTAAATTCAAATTATCACTGAATATTTCTGCTGACTTATAAAATCCTAGTGTTATTAAGCTTGAAACGGTCGATGATATTTTCTGAATATTATTACGGTGCCAGGGAATAGAATCTTTATCGTTCCTTAACACAAAAGTTATCTCATCATTCTGATGGTAACCAAATATAGCATCCGGTATATTTGTAATCGCATAAAGCATTGTCTGAGACATAATCTCAGAAAACTCGGCGCAAAACGGCGCTTCCAACCTTTGAGTTAGCTTCTTATAGTTTCTAATTGTACAACGAATAATAACAGGGATTCGGTTTAAAATTGTATAATCATAATCCGACTCGTATTTCTCCTGTCTTTCGCTCAAGGAGTGAGCCATAATACTTTATTGTCCTTTTTCAGGTCACTCAGTTTCTAAGGTTATATATATCTATGTGTGGATCAATTTATAAACTATTTTATAAGGCTGAAAGTGCTGATAAAGTGGCAAGTAGATCCAAGAACATACTAAATCGCGGTCGTTTACTTTATAAGCAAACGGCGAGAAGCCTTCGACTTTAGTCGGAGGAGTAGTCACATATCTTGCTTAATACTAGCCTTTGCCTGGCTTTTCAGATTTTTCTGTCGTTTCAATAGATGGATACTTAGATTTAACAGTGCTTCTAACCTTGCTAACTAAACTTTTAAGCGAGCCACTATACCAATCTGGAACTTTGTCGTACTGACTTGCTCTTGCTAATGCGTTTCTTGCTTGAGCCGCATCATTGATTGGGAAATGATCCTTATCATCTTTAGATGAGCTGGCCGGAAATACAACAGTCCCTCTGTTTCGCACACCAGCTTTCGGGTCTTTGCCTTTGGCAAATCGCTCAAATTCTGTAGCAAACTTTAAGATATCATCAGTATAGCCCATAATAGCCTCCGCCATTATGTCTTAATATGTATTATTTCTTTTTCGTCTTTTTAGATTTAAGACGTTTATTCTTTTGAAGATTCGCCATAATCATAGCGTAAGCCGCTATGCTCGTAGCCTTATCGAAAATATCCGCGTCTGCATTGCCTGACATTTTGCTATCAAGCAAGCGGACTTCTTTTACAAGCTGACCAAGAAACCACCAAACATCCTTATCTTTCCAGTCATCCTTGTCAGGATCTCGTATAAGCTCCGCCTCGATTTTAGAAGCAAAATCAAGAACATCTTCTGATTCAATACCCATTATACGTAATAAGTTACACTGTTAACGAGATCCAAAGCGTCATCAACGTCATCATCAACGTCATCATCAACGTCAACATCTACTTCAAGTAAGCCCATCTCGTCTGCCGTACTCAAAACTTCTATATTCATCTTGTTCTGATAATGAACTGCCGAATCTAGATCAAAAAAGCAATCCTCGTTCCAAGAAGGAACCCAGCACTCAATAAATACATCATCGCCTTCAGTGTTGCGAGTCCAGCCATGAGTCTGCAAATAAGTCCGATTAGCTGTATTGATAGCATCACAAGATGCTTTTACAATACCAGCCCTTACCTTCATAAGAAGATTGCCAAGCCGATTGTCTCCTGCACCCGCTACCTCTCCCCAGAAAGTGTCACCGCCAGAAACTAATGAAGCACTCTGTGTGGCCAATAACTTGGCTTGTAGGTCCTTGTTGGCTGAGCTGAACTTCTTCTCAAGCAAACCAAGCATTACATCCTCGCGCATTGCGTCCCAACCAGGACGAAGAACAATACTTCGGCCAATACGCTTTGCTCGCCTTGCTGACTGTGCTGCCCTAACTGGGTCGCGATCATAACTGTTCAGCGTCTTGGATGCCTGATATGCGTGCTCAACTGTTGGATATACTTCCCCAGCAAGCTCGATTGGGCTATCATAGTTATTCATTAAGAATCTACAATCTGATTGTCTAAAATCGTCAATAGTTTTCATTATTTATACTCTCCTATTATTTAATTATTATTACTTTTGAAGTCTTTGGATCTACTGTTACTTTTCCTTCATCCCAATATGCATTATAATCATCCCACTTAGGGAATGTTTCATTTAACCATTTTTGGCCAACGCGTTCTGCAATATGAACCTTTATCTTATTATCATAAATGCTTCTAAAACGAATCCTGTCTGGTAGCGCGTATCTCTTCTCGAAAATTGATAGTTGTTCTCTATTGCCAATATCATTGTCCCAGACGTTAAAAACAACCGCAATATCTTCTTCTATCATCGATAGAGAAAATCTTCTTTCGGGAAACATAAAGGGATCTTTTGGCAATTGAAAAACTTTAGCCCTTACCCTCTTTTTGTCATCTAATATAGTAAACCAATGTTTTTTGTTATCTTCCTCTTTTACCCACCCATCAGGTAATTTGCAATCTCTAAACTTATCAGATTCTGAAAAAGATCCGAACTCGAATCCCATTGATATAAAAGAGGGGTTGTCGCTGCCAGAAACTGGTAATTGACAGTTCCAATAATTATCATAGAAACATTCAAATTCTTCCATAAATTAATCCAATCACCTATGATACTTAATATAGTCATCAAAGATGTCTCGAAAAACTGCGAATGCATTAATTTCTTTTAGATCAATGACCTCTGCAAATCCTGCGGATTTAGTGTGACCGCCACCACCAGGAATGGTTCCTGCCAAATCAGATGCATCAATCGACCCATCAGTTCTCACTGAGAAGCACATCAGTGGATTCTCATCATCTGGATGCTTCTTCGCATAATGAAAACCTGCAATAACATTAAAACCCTCTTGAACAAGAGCTTCTGCTACATCTGAAGTATAACGGTCAGGATCATTAAAAACGGCAATTTTATATCCAGCATCTTCAAACTTAAAAGCTTCTTTAGCAAACTTATCTACCTTAGCCATGCGACTGTCATATATCATCTTGCCGACAGCAAGTTCTTTAGAGAAATCATAATCGCCTTTATCAAGCTTGGATTTCCAATGTTTCCACGAATAGAATGTTAATGCTGTTGCCTGCTCGCCAGACTCGTGCCAATCAGGCTCATGTGTCTGCCATGTATCTCTTATCCCTGCTAAACGCTGGAGATCATTCATCAGAGGGTATATGTTGTTGTAAGAAAGGGGGCCTTCCGGTTCCCATTCCCATACTTCTCTGAATGCTAATGACGCGCCAGATATTCCAGGATCATCATCCTCGTCAGCAAATACTCCGTTATCTCCAAATGCCTCTACAATAAATTTGGTACCACGATGATGATCCAAAACTATAGCGCCAGCTTCGATAAACTCCTGATACCTATCCTTAGATGGGGCAATGTCGCAGAACAACATTCCTTCAGTAGCTTCCATCTCTAAGTATTCATTAGAGCTGTGCATCATAAACTCAGGCTCAATGCCCAGCGCATCATAAATTAATATGGCCGATGCCATCCCATCATGACAGTTACCATGAACAATAACTCTTTCAATATTCGATAAATTCATAATTCATTCCTCCTACCTTTAATATAATACACGTTGTAGGTGAATGTAAGTGAAAATCAATCATTATTTACGGTGGGGAATTCTTCTTCTGAATCTGGCCAATTCCCCTCAAGCCTTCCAATCTCAACATCGTATTCTGGAAATCTCACTTGAACCGCCCTATTTATAATATTTTCCAAAGTAGATAGTACTTTTGACGGACTTCGTTCCATATCTGGTTTAACTTTAGACTCTAAGGAGATATGTACTAATAGTTTTTGTCGTCGTTCCATTCAGTCCTTCAGTGTTTTTAAGTCTTCAAGAACATACTTGTCAATCTGTTCCTTTAAGATTGGCCACAGGATACATACGATGCTTGATCTCAGCAATTCCTTCGCTTTCCAATACAGCGAGGACTTCGTCAAGCTTCTTGTAAACATGCCCACATTCATCTAATGGGGTCTTACTTGTATTGCCTACAATTCCACGGATCATGGTGCCTCCCAGCTTCCGCTCAATCGTCCTCATCTGATTGTCAATGAACTGCTGTTTATGGTCAAGCTTACGCTTCGCTTCCTTGCGGCCCATAATGCGACCGGATCCATGGTTCACAGAACATGCAGTTTTATACGCATTTTCTTTTGGAAAAAGAATAGCGGCACCGTCTAACATGCTTCCTGGGATCAAACACGGGTGGCCAATATTCAGCCACTTCGTGCCAATTAGGTCTGGATGACCAGCTGGGAAAGCACGAGTTGCACCTTTTCTATGAACGAATCCACGTTTGGTTGAACCGTCTGGTAATACCAGTGTCTCCTTTTGTACAAGGTTATGAGAGATTTCGTAAAAGACCTCGCCCTTTGCCTTGAAAACCTTCTGTAGGGCGTCCTGTACGCCATTAGCAATGATATGGCGGTTTGCTATAGCAAAGTTAGCCGCAGAGTTATGATAAGCCCAATACTCCTTGCCAAGTGGCTCGTCAGCTCGAAGATAAGATCGCTCGCGAGCATTCCTTGGTATTCCGCGTAGCAATGCCCCCTCAAAGAAGAAATGGTTAGCAATTTGCCAGCCATAACCACGAGACCCACAATGGATCATTACCCACACCGATCCGTCATTAACATCAACCTGCATCTCAATAAAATGGTTTCCTCCACCAACGGATCCAAGCTGTGGACTAGCTTTACTATAAGCTTTCTCAATCTTAGAGAAGTCCATATCTTCTGGAACAGGAATGAATTGCCGCTCACATACATCAGCCTTTACTCCAATTGCCTTCGCCCCATAGCGCAACACATCATCGACAGTTGCGATCTTGAAAGTTGGCATTAGCTTTGGGCGGCCTGACCCTACACCAAGAGCTACACGCTTAGCCACTTCACGCACCCAAGAATCTCGCTTCTTCCACGAGGATACATCTTCAGCTTTTAAATCGGTCTTTAGACAAATTACACCACAGGAGATATCAAAACCAACTGACGCTTGAATTATTGTGTCCTCAGTTACAATAACACCGCCAACTGGAATTCCATATCCCAAATGACAGTCAGGAAGAAGGTACGCACCAATCACACCTGGGTAAGATGCCGACTGATGAATTTGGTGCCACATCAATTCATCAGTTCGCTCATATAGTTTCTCAGATAGAAAGGCATGGGCCTCTACCTTCATGTCTCCCACCTTTGGCAGGACGTAGTGATTATCACTAACCTTTTGTACTGCGTATTTAAGTGACATTACTCTACCCTTGCGTTCCGTGCTAATTCAACTATTCTTTGGACATCTGTCGGATCAATATACTTATTATTATTTTCGTAACACTCCCAAATACCATTGGCAAGCCGTTGTAATTCTTTTGTCTGGGCCTCTTTATCATTCTTTTGACGCTCTTTCCACCATTCCTCAACCTCTACCAGCCCGGCAAGATCCTTAACTGCTCGGCCGTCATGTGCAGCTGTTCCAATCGAGTGGTCATTATGAACGAATGCATAGTTATTAAAATGCTTAATGCACAGCATTAACAAGCGCTCTGCATGCTCCGTTCGCTCCATCAGCTCTGACATATCATCTATCAATGCACTCATTTTCATCTCCTTAAAATGCTAAACAGTGGCCCAAATATAGCCTCTACAATTGCTTCTTTAATTGGTGCACTGGCTATCTCTCGATCAAGCCGCCTAATCATCTCTTCCAATTTTCTTTCAATTCTTTCAATTTGTTTAGTTCTACACATTAGTATCGCCTTTAGATGCTTTCAGCTTAGCATACCATGAATGGTTTTTGATCTTAAACATTAACGGCAAGCCAGGGGAAATATTCTTTCCCTTACATACGACGCCTTCATATGTCATACCTTCAAGCTCTCCGGCATTTACCTCTTTGATAAATGCCGGGCCAACTTTTCCATGAAAAAGCATTGCTGGAGTATCTAAATGTCCGAAAAGCTTGAGGAATTCTTTTGGTTCTAGAATTCCCTTTTGAAAGTTAGCATCAAATAATGTAACGATATGTTCATCATCTTTATCATGATACCCTGCAAATGAATTGGGACCATGAAACTCAAAGAAACAAATAGCTTTCCTTTGTCGTTGCTTTTTGAAAACCTTAGCAAGGTCATCAGCATACTTTTCTAATACCAAATCGACTGCGGGTCCAAGAATTGGTTCATTCCTATCAAGCAATCGCTTGCGGGTTCCAAACTTATAGAAGCCCTTTTTAGCAGACCATTCGGCTCGAATATTAGATCCGTCAAGTTTATCAAAAGCGTAAATCGGCTGAGATGTAACTATGTCTCCCGATATAATTGGGTACGTTTTCATGCAGTCCCTTCGGGAGGGCCTCCGCATAGCGGAGGCCCAATGAGAAATCAATCAAAGAATAGAAGAGAAATCATCTCGCATAATTTCTAGCTTACTGTAAAGATGATTCAAAACAGTATTAAGATCAAGATGTTGTGACGACCATGTATCTACAATAAGTCCATCAAGCTTAATCTTAACATCAAAAGCTGTATTAGAATTAAAACGCCTTACGACAAGCCCAAGACAGCCTTCAGAAAGGACAGCAACATGCGGCCAGTCGCTTTTCCAATTACCAGGAATGACCTCCAAGCATTCCTGGGCCAATGAAGGTCCTGACAAGACTGGAGTCGGTGTTGGTGCAGCAGCTGCCCAACTTTTGGGTAATGGCGCTAATGTGGCCAAAACTGGTGTTATTGCACTGCTAGCCTGAAGCTCATACTTCCAAGGCTTGAACCTGCTCAGACTAATCTTTGTCATCTTGGTTCCACCAGTTAACGGCTTGATAAGCGCTCGGCCATCGAGCAACACTGCTTCAATCCTAAAAGATCGGCCTGGACGCCGGGGGTCCTTGTCAAGATAAACTTGTCCTTTTTGTACTGTCATTGCATACTCCTTAAATTGTAAATGAAAAATTCTAGCCACATCGGCCTGTACACAATATAACCACGTACAGGCCGGTGTCAACCTCAGTCCGGCTGACATGTACCTTCAACTATCATCTTTCAAAACCTTTGCTAAATTGGCGTATAAAACATTTGGATTATTCTCAGACAATCCTGCCATTTGTGAGTCATTGAGTTCCACAACAATCCACTCACCACTTTCTAATTGTCCAACATCAATAACATAAAAATTAATCCTACCATTGATGCGTCTAACTACTTCCTGAATAAATTCATCAGGAACCTCATCGGCTTCTTCTAATAAGGTTTTAGTTTGAACAGTAACTAATCCTGCCAAGTTCTTGTTATTAAACCTTTTGTCGTCAGTAACTTCTATAGCAGGACCAATCCAATGTGGCAATTGGAAATCCTTTACTCTGTTTGATGGATAGCTGAATTTTTCTGGCTCATTAAGGTTATCTTCATCAAATTCAACTTCTAACTTGATTAGGCCTTCATATTCATACCTGCCATGATACTCATCAATCTCTAATACTCTGTTCCAATATATGAAATGCCTAGTAATCTCCAACCTGTTATGGTAAGTTTTTGGCCAGGCAACATCAAATGCCCACTCTGGAATTTTCTCCTGCCATTCATTTCTAACAAGAGTGCCATCGGTTTTTATGCTGAGGTAATGTTTGATTTCTTTTAGATACTTCTTAACGAGTCTCATCTCGCCTTCTTCCTTCTTCATTGAAGACATATCCCACTTCACGTCTAATACTGTTCTTAATTAGATCCTTATTAGGCACGCTTCTAATAAGCCATCTGCGCTCTATTTCTTTTTCAGAATCCATATCGCCTTCTATTTATTTGCATCGTTAATCATTTCATTTATTTTTTTTATATTATATTTTTTTTAGTTCTTCATCTAGGTATTTTAGGTATTTATTTCTTTTTCTTTTTCCTGCATTAGAAGTTGTATGTCTTTATTCCAATATTCAATACTAGCATCCTCGGCATATAGTATATAATCTTCTAAAGAAAATAATCGGCGGGCTGGGCTTATCGCTATACTTCCGCCGCCTCCAGTATATACGTCCATTGCGAATTTGCCGAGCCCTTGGTTCTGTCTCTAAATAACACTTTTGTATATTCACCATGTTTTTTTTATCTTTTTTAACTGTTATTTTCATAAATTCCTATTTCTTTTTCAGAACCCATAATTCATTGTCTTCCAGTTTCCAGCCTGCTGCTTCCAAAATTGCTTGGTCTTGTT
>LAZR01000469.1_pt1 | contig 32634 bp, 29 predicted proteins | sample 329461 | NCBI WGS metagenome assembly LAZR01 (sample SAMN03002196, study PRJNA259156) | marine sediment metagenome | biome: sea floor; feature: Hydrothermal impacted sediments; material: marine sediment; isolation source: Loki non-amplified sample from Loki's castle hydrothermal vent sediment ...
GCCATGCTGCCACCTAGTGATGTCTTGGTGCATATTAGCACCTCTAATTAGGTGGCCAAATTCACTATGCCACTACAATCCTGCACCTACTCCTATAAAGCCTTTTGCGCCCGTAAGTTTTTGGTCGCAAAGTGATATCTCTCCTCGGGTAACACCATTCACGTAGAAATATATCTTAATATTCCTGTTAATTTTTTTTTTTGTAAGGAAAGCTAAGATAGCAATTCCGAAAAATATTAGTAAAGCGGAATAAACCTGCTTTAATGTTTCATCATTAACCTCTCCACCTCTTCCAATATTTCCGGTGATAAATACATTTATCCCAGCAGCTATTGCAAGTATTCCAAGAATCAAAAAACCAATATTAATATTTTCTAATAATTTTTTCATCTTAAAGCCTCTTTGGGGCTGGTTAAAAAGTCGATAAAATAACCTCCAGTACCATAAAAGTCTGGTGTAGGACTGGTTCCTCCAACGGCACCATCAATGAAGTCTAAAGCCGCTCCTTGCACCGCAGGGTTAGCTATTCCGACAGCCGCGCTTGGCGATACGGTTGCCACACTACACATAGCACGTAAACTGAGCTGATTGGCACCTGAAGCTAGGGCGCCGCTTGCGCTTGCTACTGCATTAGTTGTACCAGGTAATACAGCTCCTGCCATAGGTGCACCCAATGCTGCTGAAGCAGCGGGTAGCGTAATATTGTTTCGCGTAGCACCTTGTAAGCCTAATGCAGCGGCGTATTGAGGCTCTTTTGCAAATGCGGACATGCTTGATGGGAACAATGCACCAATACCAGGACGGTAGTCAGTACCTGTCAATAATTGCCCAGCAGCTGTAATTGATGATTCCTGCGGTATTACTGGGACGCGGAATGCAGAGCCAAGACTAATCATTGACGCTCCAAACAAGCCCAGTTGATCCACCATACCTGTAGGGTTAGTGACGTAGCCATACAGATTCGTGCCGCCGTTTAGCCCGATGGGGTCCTGACTAATATACCGCCCCTGCTGCGGGTCGTAGTAGCGGTGGCGGTTGTAGTAGAGACCTGATTCTTCGTCGTGCCACTGTCCTTGGAACCGGATAGGTTGGGCGATGTTGCCGCGTTGATTTTTAACTGCGGCCCAATCATCGGGTTGGGCTTGCCAGCGGGTGTCGCCGCTTGGTGAGACCAGTTGCATTGGCGTACCCAGGGCATCGGTGATATAGGCGCTGACTAATTGGCCTTGCTGAGTGTCGTCGATTCTCAGCATGGGCACAAAACTGCCCGGCTCATACACCACTGTGGTGCGCTGGTGATCGCTCTCTTCCCGTACGATGCGGTCGCCATCCCAGCCGTAGTGGGTGGTGGCGGTGGTGCCATCGGGATGGCGTACGGTTTTGCTGATCCGTCGGCCTAGGCCGTCGTAGCGGTAGGTGGCTTCGCGGGTGTCGCCTTGTTCACTGGCCTGGATGAGGTGTACCAAACGGTTGGCGCCATCATAATCAAGGACTAAACGTTCACCATTTGAGTGCTGCCGTTCAACCAGGTTGCCCGCACCGTCATAGCGGTAGTGGGTGCCATCGAGTTGGGTCAGTTGGTTGGTGGTGTTCGGCGCGGGGCTATCTGCTTGTGATGCAGCTAACCGATTACCTGCAGCGTCTACGCTGTAACGGTGGGCGAGATCGCCGTGCTGGCTACCGATTAAGCGACCGGCAGCGTCGTAGCTATAGGCGATAATTTTTGATGCCGACTCGCCTTGGACGCTTCGGAAGCTCATGCGCCCCAGGGCGTCGTACTGGTATTGCTGTTCACTGGCGGTGCTGTTGGCGCCGCGCAGCGTGAGGTGATTTAGTTGCCCGAGGCTGGTGTAGCCCCGCTCAAGAACCAGCGGCTGGCTGTGATCACCCGCGCTCATACTTAGGCGGCGCTGGGTCTCCCGGTGCAGGGCATCGGGTTCCAGGGCGATCTCAAGATTCAGGCTAGGCGCGCTCATGCCGTGTAGGTGGCCGCTACCGTAGGTGTGCCAGTTAAGCGCAGGCAGGTCGCCAAGCTGGCTGGTCTGGGGCGCGCCGGTGGCGGTGAGGCTGTGCTGATGCTGCCAGCGCCAATCGTTAACTCCTTTTCTGCCTACATGCCGTTGCTGCTCGCCTATTAAGAGCTGGGCGTGGTCGTAGCTAAAGATCACGTCGCGGTGGTCATTGGTGACGTTAATGATTAACGATCATGGCCAAAGGGAACCACCGGTGACACACCTTCAGCACGCATTTTTTCGCGCACCTCTGTGGGAGAAGGGGGGGGAATTCAATCCCGTGCTCAATCATCATATCGCGTAATTGCATATATCCTTCTTGCTCAGTACCGCTTGTGCCCTGAATGCGATTATGAACTCGCCATGCAGTTGTAACACCCGTTCTTAAACGGATGTTCGGTTCCGCGCCTTGATCAAGTAAATAAATAGCAATTTCGGGCTTACTGCCTGTTGTACTGCTATCAAAAGGATTGCTGCCTACTCCTTGTTGTAGCCGATAATGTATATCTGCTCCGCGCTCAACCAGTAATTTAACGTGCTCTAAGGTACCACTGGTAATCGTGCTAAAGATAAGAGGATAGTCTTTATCATTGCCCTCGTTATCTGTGGAATCATTGGGTGAGAGTCCACCGTCCAACATGGCTTCCAGGTAGTGGGTATCTTTATGTCGAAGGGCTTGACCAAGAGGGGTTCCTCCACCTTCGACAGGGCTCTCATTAGGATGTACCCCTAACTCAACGAGAGTTCGAACGGCATCGATATTCTCCTGCAGCAGCGCAAACCACATTAGGGTGATCTGTTTGTTGCCACGGGCCTGTAGGTCAATGCCTTGCTCAGCGCCCTGGCGAAGGGCGGCCATATCATTGCGTTCTATGGCTTCGGCCATTTCAAGCTGAGGGCCGTTAAAAAACTCACTGGCAGTATATGAGCGAGACATAAAAATTCCTTCAGATGGTTGGCAACCAGTGATCAATAGACCTACCAATAATACGATTAAGATCGGCATGCGAGATAATTGCCTTTGTGTGATCCACATAAAATACCCTTTGGCTACTGGCAGTAGTGCCCCGTTGCTTCGGCAAGATGTCGCTGATCAAAAGCTTTCTCCGCCTCCAGGCCGTCAACCACTTGTGTCATGCTATGGCGATCTATACGGTTAATGCCGCGTCCCGGTAACTCATAAGGAGTGCCTACCGCGTTGGGTAAGCTTTTTGAGAGCTGTTGTTGGCCCCATCCGGCAATGCCAGGTGTAGCAAAAATGAGCGTGAGCTGGTTATAGTAGCGGGTCATGCCATTGGCATCGCCCTGCGTCATTCCATCCTCTTCCAGCGCCTGGGGTTGCTCGCCGTGATGGATGACGCTAATTGCCTGCCAGTCCCGGTTGAGGCGGTCGGTATCGTGATCGGTAAGGGTAAAGCGTGCACCAGGGGCGAGCTCGGGCAAGTCGCTTTCCGCTTGGGCGGTGATGACTTCACGACGCAACTGCTCTAAACGAAGTCGGGTAAAGGGCTCGCCGGAGGCGTCCTGCTTATAACGGCCGGGGTAGTCGTAGTGTTCGTAGTCGGTATTTTGGCCATGGGCTTCTACGTCGTGGCCCAGGTGTTTGTGTAGCTGCGCGTAGGCGGGGTTTTTAAAGCTGTAATCCTTCAGCGTGGCGGAAGCGGCAGCCACTCGCGCTTTGTGACTAAGCTTGCGTACGTGGCGGGTGGGCGCAGTACCACCAGCACGGCTGTTATAAGGCCGTTCTCCAAGATTGGTAAGTACCTGAGGGTCATCGGCGAAGACCAGCCGGTGGCTGTTCTCGTCAAATTCATGGAAGTAGAACAGGCCCTCTTCCGCGGCCAGGCGTTCGATAAAGGCGAGATCGGTCTCGCGGTACTGCACGCAGTACTCGCGCTCGGCGAGTTCACGATTAACCGCAAAGCTCACATCGGTAATGCCCCGTTCATCGCACAGGGTATTAATGATAGTGAGCGGGTCGACCTTTTGGAAAATCCGTGAGTTTTGGCGCAGTGAAAGCCGCCACAAGGCAGGGCGCAATACCAGGGAGTAGAAAGTACGGCGATGGCCGCGGTCGCCCCGGCCAAATTCACTCACCACGCCATGAACCCGGCGCAGCGGTTCGCCGTCCTGCCAGACGGTCAAGGTGGCTTCGCGATCCAGAAGCTCGGCAGCATCAAGGTTGCCATCCCGGCTGGCGAGATTAAGCGCCAACTCAAAGGGTTGAGAGAGCGCTTCGCGGTGGGTGAAATCGATGACTGCGATCTCGTCAACGCCGGGTAGCGTTAGGGTGAACTGCAGGCCTGCACTTGCCCCGGTATTTTCTGCCATCGCCGCGCTCCATGGATCGTCATCTGCTAATAAGAAACGATCAGAATAGCGACACAGAGGAAGAGCACAACCCCGATAGTATAAGTCACCGTAATCTCTTACGCGTTTGTAAGAGATATCTTACAAAATTTTAAGAGATGGCTTACAAGCATAAGTGCATTAGTAGAGGGCTAAAGCCAAGCGAGTTGTAGGAGAATTAAAAGAGATAAGTAAAGAGGCACAAAAGAGAAGGTTAAAATGGCATATGCAGTGAAGCGCTTAACATATTGAGGTGGCTGAGAGTGGGAGCATCGATACGTTCATACTCAAAGCGACTAACCAGACGATTAATGGTCATCGTTGCTCCAAAACCTTGTAGCAGCGCGGTTCCGCTTTCGTCTGCATTGGCTGCATAGCTTTCTCCGCGCCATTCTGTGATGCCGGATTTCGCATAAACGCTGAAAGCGCCCATGCGAACACCGGCAACAATGGCACCGCCCAAGCTGAGCGTATCCATTACCAGCGGGTTAATAGTGTAAGAGAGGGGGACTTCTTCGCTTTCGCGATAGGCAATTTCAGCGCCGATATCGACTTGGGGTAGCCGCCAAGGGCTAAAGCCTGCCGTTAGTCTGAAACCACTGGTGTAAGTATCGATACTACTGAGGTCGCTGCCTTCTAAAATAACGCCATTATCAAGCTGCATGAGTTCACTGTCGGGGGAGGTGTAAGCCATCACCGGCGGGTTATCATTGGCATAGCTAGCGTTAGCATAACTGCTAAACAATGGCGCTGAACAGCAGAGCAGGGTACCTGCCAAACGTTTTATTGGCATTCCTCGTACACCTATCAGTAGGGTAAAAATGCATGTCTATTTAGACTAGCAACTGACTTGGATTTCCACCACTTTAATTGCGCCCTGGGCCAGATTATCCACCAAGTTTTTTCCCATCGTTAGGAAACGTTCACCAAATACCCACTGCGGAGATAGCACTGCTTGACGTGGTGTCTGCTCTTTTTGACGCTGGCGCTGGCGCCATTCAAGGGCGGTATGAGTCCAATCTTCGACGTGCTCAAGGGTAAAATCATTTACCTCAAGCAACTGGTTTAATGCCATTAGGGTAAGTAAGTGGGAATGCTCAGCGGAGGCTGCCCATGGCACCGGATAGCGAAGCTGTGCCACATTGGGCCCACTCACCACTTCGTGCATGACGATTTGGCCACCGGCGCGGAGCACTCGGCGACTTTCAGCGAGCACCTTGCTGGCATCGGGCATATTTAACAGGCTATGTTGAAACAGCACGGCATCAAAGCTGTTATTGGCAAATGGCAGGGCGCACGCGTCACCCGTTACCCAGGCAAGCGGTGGCGCATTAGGCTGGTCAACTCGCGAGCTAAGCGCTCTGTTTAACGCGCTGAATCCAGGGGTAATATCCAGCCCGGTCATCTGAAAACCAAGCGCAGCGCCCTGGCGCATCAACCCACCCAGCCCAGCGCCAATATCCAGTACCTTCAAATGCGTTGTAGGGTCTAGGCGTTCAAGCAAACGCGCCGATGCCGCCACGCCGCCAATATGCAGTTGATCCAACGGGGCCAGTTGATGCAGCGTGGGGCCATCAGGGTAGTGGGCATCAATTTGAGCCAGCACCTCATCAGCGCGCAAGGCGCGCTGATAGTGGTCTGCTAAACGGTTGGAGGGGGAGTCCATCGTTGCTTATGACTCTTGATCCAAACCCAGCTCTTTAATCGAAATTTCGCGCATTCTGAATTTCTGAATCTTGCCGGTAACGGTCATCGGGAATTCGTCAACGAACTTAAAGTAGCGCGGAATTTTGAAGTGGGTGATTTTACCTTTGCAATACTCGCGCAGCTCTTCGCCGGTCACTTCACCCGCGGTGCTGTTGAGTTTTACCCAGGCAATCAGCTCTTCACCATACTTCTTATCCGGCACGCCAGTGACCTGTACCTCAGAAATCGCCGGGTGAGCGTACAGAAACTCCTCAATCTCCTTGGGATAGACATTCTCACCGCCGCGAATCACCATATCTTTAATACGGCCCACGATCTGGATGTAGCCCTCTTCATCCATGGTGGCCAGATCGCCGGTGTGCATCCAGCCCGCTTCGTCGATGGCTTCGGTGGTGGCTTTATCGTTGTTCCAGTACTTCAGCATTACGCTATAACCGCGGGTACACAGCTCGCCGATTTCACCCCGGGGCAGGATGCCACCGTTGCCGGGGTCGACAATTTTGTTCTCTAAGTGAGGCTGGGTGCGGCCGACAGTGGAAACTCGTTTCTCAATGCTGTCGTTAGCACCGGTTTGGGTCGAGACCGGGCTGGTTTCGGTCATGCCGTAAGCGATCTGCACGCCCTTCATATTCATCTTGTTGATGACCTGCTTCATGATCTCTGCGGGGCAAATAGAACCCGCCATAATCCCGGTGCGCAGGGATGAGAGGTCGGTGCTGGGGAAATCAGGGTGATCCAGCTCGGCGATAAACATGGTCGGCACGCCGTAAAGCGCGGTGGCTTTTTGTTCGTGTACTGCCTTGAGCACTTTGCCGGGGTCGAAGCCTTCATCCGGGTAGATCATAGTGGCGCCGTGGGTGATGCAGCCCAGGTTACCCATCACCATGCCAAAGCAGTGGTAAAGCGGCACCGGAATCACCAAGCGATCTTCGCTGGTAAAGCCCATGCTCTCCGCCACAAAAAAGCCGTTATTGAGAATGTTGTGGTGGGAGAGCGTTGCGCCTTTGGGAAAGCCGGTAGTGCCTGAGGTGTACTGGATATTAATGGCGTCATCAAACTGCAGTGTCGCCTGGAGATCGTCAACATCGGTTTGACTGACCTTGTTAGCCTCGCCCATTAAGTCAGACCAGCGCCACATGCCGCTGAGCTTTGCGCTGCTTAAATTAATAATGCATTCAAGGTCAGGCAGTTTTTGCGATTTTAGCTCGCCTTCAGCGCAACTATTAAGTTCGGGTGCCAACTCATACAGCATGGCGCTGTAGTCGGAGCTTTTGAAACTGTTAGCGGTGACCAAGAAGCGCGCACCAGATTGATTTAGCGCGTACTCCAATTCGTGGGTGCGGTAAGAAGGGTTAATGTTGACCAGGATGGCGCCAATTTTGGCAGTGGCGAACTGAGTTAACGTCCATTCGCTGCAGTTGGGCGCCCAGATGGCGACACGGTCGCCCTTGTTAACCCCAATGGAGAGCAGGGCGCGGGCACAGCGGTTAACCTCTTCCTGAAGCTGGCGATAGCTCCAGTGGATATTTTGATGCAGCACAATGAGCGCATCGTTATCGGCATACTGAGTGGCGATTTGGTCAAATTTGTCGCCAATGGTCATGCCCAGCAGCGGCTTGTCCGCCATGCTGCTGGAGTAACTAGGTGCAGTGAGTGCTGGTGAAGACATGTTGAGACTCTCCGATGTTTTTCTTGTCCGAACGGGAAGGCAGAGAATAGTTAGCTGCGTTTTTAGTTTTTATTTTCAATCGCTGATGCTTTTGCCAGGGCAACTTTTGAGCTGGGCTTGCGGCCTAGTGCATGGGTGATCCAGAAGCCGGTATCAATCACCGCCTGCAGGTTAATGCCCGTTTCAATGCCTAGCCCTTCAAGCAGGTAGAGCACATCTTCGGTGGCCACATTGCCTGAAGCGCCTTTGGCATAGGGGCAGCCGCCCAGGCCTGCTGTCGCCGCATCAATCACACTGACGCCTTCCTCCATCACCGCATACAGGTTAGCCAGCGCCATGCCGTAGGTGTCGTGGAAGTGCGCTGCCAAGAGTTCAATCGGTACGTGTTGGCGAGTGGCCTCAATCATACGCTTAGCGGCTAGCGGCGTGCCGACGCCGATGGTATCGCCTAGAGACACCTCATAGCAGCCCATGTCATAAAGTGCCTTAGCCACTTCGGCCACCTTGCTGGGAGCAATCTCGCCTTCGTAGGGGCAACCCAATACACAAGAGACGTAGCCGCGTACCCGCACGCCAGCATCCCGGGCACGATCAAGCACTGGCTCAAAGCGGATTAGCGATTCGGCAATCGAGCAGTTGATATTTTTCTGCGAGAAGGCTTCTGACGCGGCCCCAAATACCGCCACCTCTTCCACGCCAACCGTTAGGGCGTTTTCCAGTCCTTTCAGATTGGGGGTCAGCGCGGAATAAACCACGCCGGGCTGGCGCTGAATGCCCGCCATGACCTCAAGTGCATCGCCCATTTGTGGTACCCACTTGGGTGATACAAAACTGGCCGCTTCAATATGCGTGATACCCGCTTTAGCAAGCCGCTCAATCAGGGCAATTTTAGTCGCGGTGGGCACGATGGGCCCCGGCTCGTTTTGCAGGCCGTCCCGGGGGGCCATTTCAAACAGCTTAACGGACGTAGGCAATGACATAAAAAAGCTAGCTCCTATTCGTTGGCCGCAAAGTCGAGCAGCACAGCGCCTTGGCTAACGGTGTCGCCAGCCTGAAAGTGGAAGGTCTCCACGCTGCCGTCGGCGGGGGCGGTCATGGTGTGTTCCATTTTCATCGCTTCCATCACCATCAGCGGCATACCTTTCTCAACCGCCACGCCGGGCTCGACCAGCAGAGCCACTACGGTGCCGTTCATCGGTGCCGTTAGGGTAGATTCCGCTTCGTGATGGCCATGGTCAATGGCATCAATGCGCCGCCAGAATAGCCGTGTTTCACCACTTGGGTCAGCCATGACGACCACATGTCCATCCCGGCGCGCCTGCAGGCGGCGGCGGTGGCCATTCAAGGTGACCGCCACCGCATCGCCGATTAGTGGTTGCAGGCTCGCAGTAAGAGTGTCATCACCAATGGTAAGGTTCCACAGTGACTCGCCAGCGTTACGCTTACCTTCGACAATCACGACTGCCTCATCGCTATCGGCGGCCTGAACGTTGGCTGGATCGCAGAGCGCAATGCGAATGGTATGGGGAGCATTCAGACGGAAGCCGTCATGGCGATCCCAGGGCGAATCGCTTTCGCACTCTTGGGCAAGCTGATGCAGGCCGATCAGTGCAGCACTGGCGTAAGCCTCCATGCTGTAAGTGCGGGGCGCAAATAGCGTCGCTTCGTTACGCTCAATAAAGCGGGTGTCCAGCTCTACGTTTTTAAAGCCAGGGTGGGTGGCTAAGCGCATCAAAAAGGCGCGGTTGGTGACCACTCCCTGTACATCCAGCGCCGCCAAGGCACGGTTAAGCGTGGCCAACGCCGCATCGCGGTCAGCACCATGAACAATCAGCTTGGCGAGCATAGGGTCGTAGTGCATCGACACCGCATCGCCGCTCTCAACACCACTATCTAGACGCACCTGATCGCTGCTTAGACCCGCGCCTTCTAAATCGAGTGCGAAGCGGGTGAGCAGGCCGGTGGCGGGTAGGAAATCCTGATCCGGGTCTTCGGCGTAAATGCGCGCTTCAAAGCTGTGGCCAGTAATGGTCAGCTCTTCTTGGCTGCAAGGCAGCGGTTCGCCCATGGCAACGCGTAGCTGCCACTCGACCAAGTCCTGGCCGGTGATCATCTCGGTCACCGGATGCTCGACCTGAAGACGGGTGTTCATCTCCATAAAGTAGAACGAGCCATCCTGCCCTGGTGAACCGTCTAAAAGGAACTCGACAGTACCCGCGCCTACATAGCCAATCTCTTGGGCAGCGCGTACCGCAGCATCGCCCATCGCACTACGTAGTTCCGCCGTCATACCGGGGGCAGGGGCTTCTTCAATGACTTTTTGATGGCGACGCTGAACGCTGCAGTCCCGCTCGAACAGGTAAACACCGTTACCATGACGGTCACAGAATACCTGCACTTCCACATGGCGTGGCTGTACCAGGTACTTCTCGATCAGCATGCGGTCGTCGCCAAATGCGGCTTTTGACTCGCGGCGGCAGCCATCTAACGCGGCTTGAAAACCATCACTTGATTCGACCACGCGCATACCTTTACCACCGCCACCTGCGCTGGCTTTGAGCATGATCGGGTAGCCGATCTTGTCGGCTTCATCGCGGAGCAGCGCGTCGTCTTGATCATCACCGTGGTAACCCGGCACCAGCGGTACGCCAGCATTGGCCATGCGCGCTTTAGCGGCGGATTTATCACCCATGGCAGCAATGGCCGAGGCGGGCGGGCCGACAAAGGTGATGCCTGCTTCTTCAAGAGCTTTAACGAAGCTGCCATTTTCAGACAGAAAACCATAGCCGGGGTGAATAGCGCCGGTGCCAGTACGCTTGGCGGCGTCAATCACGGCATCGATATTAAGGTAGCTTTCACGCGCAGCAGCAGGGCCTAAGCGCACGGCTTCATCGGCTTCACGTACGTGGCGGGCCGTGGCATCAGCATCGGAGTAAACGGCGACGGTTTTCAGGCCCATGCGGCGCGCAGTGCGCATGACACGGCAGGCGATTTCACCACGGTTAGCCACCAACAGCGTATCAAAAGGCGATGTGCGAGCGGTGTTTTCGGTTACTGGTGTGGGGCTCATGAGCGACGCTCCGAAGCGTGGGGTGTGTTATTAGAATCAGCCCAGACGGGGCGGCGCTTTTCAAAGAAGCTGGATAAACCCTCTTGGCCCTCTTGGCTTACCCGCAGCTTGGCGATCACTTGGCAGGTATGCTCGCGGGTATCGTCGCAGTCAGGTGCTTGAGCAACCGCAGCCATTAGCCCTTTGGTAGCGCGCTGAGCTTGGGGTGAGCCTGCCAACAGCGTCGCTAGCATGGTATCCACAGCAGTGTCTAATGCTTCGTGCTCAACCACTTGATGGGCTAAACCAAGCTTAAGCGCCGTGTCGGCATCCATTACTTCGGCCGTTAACGCATAACGGCGCATCTGACGTTCGCCCAGCGCACGCTGCACATAGGGGCTGATGACCGCGGGCGATAGGCCAATTTTGACTTCCGATAGGCAGAATTTAGCTTTTTCAGAAGCGACGACCACATCGCAACAGGCGGCAAGACCCACCGCACCGCCAAAGGCGGCGCCTTGAACGCGGCAAACCGTGGGACAGGGTAGGGTATCTAGGCCGTGCATGAGTGCGGCGAGCTTGCGAGAGTCAGCGAGGTTATCCTCCAGGTCGTAATCGACCATACGCTTCATCCAGTTTAGATCAGCACCTGCGGAGAAGCTTTTGCCTTCGGAACCCAGCACCAACACACGCACATCACCCGCTTCAGCAAGGGTGTGTAGCTGGTCTAAGTGTGCGTTCAGTTCAGCGATCAGGCTGTCGTCAAAGGCGTTATGTACGTCGGGGCGGTTTAAGGTCAGGCGCGCCACGCCCTCTTCTATCATCAGTGTTGAGTAAGCCATGGTGATTGCCCCTTACATCCGGAACACGCCGAAGCGTGTCTCTTCGACTTCAGCATTCATCGCAGCCGCTAGAGAGAGCCCGAGCACATCGCGGGTTTGCAGCGGATCAATCACCCCGTCGTCCCATAAGCGGGCGCTGGCGTAATAGGGGTGGCCTTGGTACTCATACTGCTCGCGAGTGGGCTGTTTAAAGGCTTCTTCTTCCTCTTTGCTCCACTCGCGGCCTTCGCGTTCATGCTGCTCACGTTTTACCTGGGCCAGTACACCCGCTGCCTGTTCGCCACCCATTACGGAAATACGCGCATTGGGCCACATAAACAGCAGGTTAGGATCATAAGCACGACCACACATACCGTAGTTACCGGCGCCGAAGCTACCGCCAATCAGTACCGTGTACTTGGGCACTTTGGCGCAGGCCACGGCAGTGACCAATTTGGCGCCGTGCTTGGCAATGCCTTCGTGCTCGTACTTGGAACCGACCATAAAGCCGGTAATGTTCTGCAGGAAAATCAGCGGAATCTTGCGCTGGGCGCAGAGCTCAATAAAGTGCGCGCCTTTTACCGCGCTTTCGGAAAACAGCACGCCGTTATTAGCCACAATGCCCACCGGGAAGCCGTGAATATGGGCAAAACCGGTAACCAGCGTCTCGCCGTAGTAGCGCTTGAACTCGTCAAAATCGGAGTCATCGACAATGCGGCCAATCACTTCCCGCACATCGTAGGGCTTTTTAAGGTCAGTGCCGACAATGCCGTATAGCTCAGCAGGGTCGAGCTTTGGTGGCTTGGGTGCCTGCATGGCAAGCTTGCCGCGCTTTTGCCAGTTCAGCCGCGACACACAGGCACGGGCCAGCTGCAGCGCGTGGGCATCGTTTTCCGCATAGTGGTCGGCGACACCACTGATTTTGGCGTGAACATCCGCGCCGCCCAGGTCTTCAGCGCTAATGCTTTCACCGGTAGCGGCTTTTACCAATGGTGGGCCACCCAGGAAAATCGTGCCCTGCTCTTTAACAATGATCGACTCGTCTGCCATGGCAGGCACATATGCACCGCCTGCAGTACAGGAACCCATCACCACGGCAATTTGTGGAATGCCTTCAGCGGACATGGTCGCCTGGTTATAGAAAATACGCCCGAAGTGGTCACGGTCGGGAAACACTTCATCCTGGCGGGGCAGGAAAGCGCCGCCGGAATCGACTAAATAGATGCATGGCAGACGATGCTTGCGGGCGATCTCCTGGGCGCGAATATGCTTTTTCACCGTGAGCGGGAAGTAGGTGCCGCCTTTTACCGTGGCGTCGTTGGCTACGATCACACACTCGACGCCGGAAATCCGGCCAATACCGGTGACCACGCCCGCCGCAGGGATTTCACTGTCGTAAATGTTATGGGCCGCTAGGGCGGAAAACTCTAAAAACGGCGAGCCTTCATCGATCAGATGGTCAATGCGGTCACGCACAAACAGCTTGCCGCGACTTTCGTGGCGCTCGCGAGCTTTGCTACCGCCACCTTGGGCGATGGCGGCGGTCAGTTCACGCAGTTTTTTGACTTCACCCAGCATGGAGGCTTCGTTGGCTTGAAACACATCGCTGCGTGGATTGATTTGGCTATTCACAGTGCTCATGGCGCGACCCTTATGGCGTTTATTACTTGCTTTCATTAAAGAGTTCGCGGCCAATCAACATCCGCCGAATCTCACTGGTGCCCGCGCCAATTTCGTAAAGCTTGGCGTCGCGCAGTAGGCGCCCGGTGGGGTATTCATTGATATAGCCGTTGCCGCCGAGTAGTTGAATGGAATCCAGTGCCACTTGGGTAGCCTTCTCGGCACAGTAAAGAATCACCCCGGCGGCATCTTTACGGGAGGTTTGGCCACGGTCGCAGGCCGCTGCTACCGCATATAAATAAGCACGACAGGCGTTCAGGGTGGTGTACATATCGGCTACTTTGCCCTGCACCAACTGGAACTCACCAATCGACTGATTGAACTGTTTACGCTCATGGATATAGGGCATCACCACGTCCATGGCGGCCTGCATAATGCCGATGGGGCCTGCAGCCAGCACGGTGCGCTCGTAATCCAGCCCGCTCATCAGCACGCGCACACCTTTGCCTTCTTCACCGAGGATATTCTCAGCGGGAACCGCACAGTCCTGAAATACCAGTTCGCAGGTGTTGGAGCCACGCATACCCAGCTTGTCGAGTTTCTGGGCCGTGGTGAAACCAGGCATCCCTTTTTCGATAATAAAGGCGGTAATGCCTTTGGAACCGGCTTCAGGATCAGTTTTGGCATAGACCACCAGCACGTCGGCATCGGGGCCGTTGGTGATCCACATTTTATTGCCGTTAAGAATGTAGCTGTCACCGTCTCGCTTGGCACGCAGCTGCATGGAGACCACATCAGAACCCGCACCGGGTTCTGACATGGCAAGCGCCCCCACATGGTCACCGCTAATCAGCTTGGGCAGATATTTGGCTTTCTGTTCAGCAGAAGCATTGATCTTCAGCTGGTTTACACACAGGTTAGAGTGAGCGCCGTAAGAGAGTGCGACCGATGCGCTGGCCCGCGAGATCTCCTCCATGGCGATACAGTGGGCGAGATAGCCCATGCCGCTGCCGCCATCCTCTTCAGAAACAGTGATGCCCAACAGCCCCATATCACCAAATTTCTTCCACAGATCATTGGGGAACTCGTTGTTCTGATCGATCTCCGCAGCACGGGGGGCAATCTCGCTCGCCGCAAAGGCGTTGACCTGCTCGCGCAGCATGTTCAGTTCGTCATCAAGACCGAAGTTGAGTTCTGAGTAGTGTGAAAACATGGTCAATCACCTGTTGTTAGTTGTACTGACTAAGTGTGTTAGCTAACGGTGGCTAGTCGAGTAGGAAAATTTAAAAACGGTGCTGCATCAGTGCATGGCCGCAGAAGAGGAGGTCGCGGTTTTATCGCTGGAACTCGCGCGCTCTTCATCGTGTTGTTTTTCGAGCAACTCTTCCAGCGCTTGTCGGCAGCGAATCTCAGCGCTTTCAAGCTCTAGCTGCACCATAGTGATGTCTTTCATTTGCTGGTCGAGTGCTGCGCGGCGCTCGCCTATTTTGCTGAGCATTAAATGCAGCTGTTTCTTGCTGCCGCTGCGGGTTTCGTCCCAGAGCTCGAACAGCTCACGAATCTCGGCCAGTGAGAACCCCAGCCGCTTACCACGGATGGTCAGTTTTAGGCGCACTCGGTCTTTGCTGCTGTAAACCCGTGTTTGCCCGCGACGAGTCGGGTGGAGCAACTCCTGGTCTTCATAGAAGCGGATGCTGCGGGTGGTTAAATCAAACTCGCTGGCTAGTTCGCTGATCGAGTACGTTTTGCTCATGGTCGACATTCTCTTAAAGAAGGAGTTGCTCCTATAGAACACTGCCACTGAGGCTAAAACAAGTTTACGTTTACGTAAAGCGATAGTTGCTAGCAGTTGAAATGCGTTGAATGGATGTAACCTACTGATATTTTGGAAATGTAAGCACATATTTACATTGAAAAAGCGTGCTAATAGACCAAAGTTGTAATTGTAATGCGACTACTTCAGTTGCTAGTTTGCACATACACCTTACGTTCAGGTAAGGCAGTAGAAGCTGGTGATGCTTATACTGTTCTGCCTATAAAGCATTCAGCACTACAACAATAAGAGGCTGTCACTCTATGAGTGCAAACGATGTCCTTCAGGGACCTGTCCTCGAAACCCGAGGTCTGACCAAAGAGTTTCGCGGTTTTACAGCTGTCGATGACGTTAATCTGCAGGTACAAGAAGGGCATATTCACGCACTGATTGGCCCAAACGGTGCTGGTAAGACCACCGTATTTAATCTATTAACCAAGTTTCTACCGCCGACCCATGGCGATATTTTGTATCGTGGTCAGTCGATCACCAGCAAAAAGTCTAATGAGATTGCGCAGTTGGGTTTGGTGCGTTCGTTTCAAATTTCTGCGGTATTTGCCCACATGACGGCGTTGGAAAATGTGCGTGTGGCACTCCAGCGCAAGCTAGGTACGTCATTTCATTTCTGGAAATCTGAAAAATCCCTGAATCATTTAAACGAACGAGCGTTAGAGCTGCTTGAAGAAGTGGGCCTGCGCGAGTACGCCGACACATTAACGGTTGAAATGCCCTATGGGCGCAAGCGGGCACTTGAGCTTGCCACCACTTTGGCATTAGACCCCACCATGATGCTGCTGGATGAGCCCACCCAAGGCATGGGTGCGGAGGATGTTGACCGGATCGTGGCGCTGATTAAGCGTGCCGCGCAAGGGCGCACGGTACTGATGGTAGAGCACAACTTAAGCGTTGTTAGCCGCCTGTGTGATCGGATTACCGTGCTGGCGCGTGGCGCCGTGTTAGCGGAAGGCGATTATCAAAGCGTGTCTCGTAACCCGCTGGTGCGTGAAGCTTATATGGGCAGCGACGCTGCGGAAGAAGAGGGAGCGCACGCATGAACACTGCTGAAGCCCAGGCCCCTGTCCAGAATTCGCTGAGCCGAGAAATGTTGCGGGTGAAAGATTTACACGCTTATTACGGCGAATCGCACATTCTGCATGGCGTGAATTTTGATGTAAAACGAGGTGAGCTGGTTACCCTGCTGGGTCGTAACGGCGCTGGCCGTAGCACCACCCTGAAATCGATTATGAACATGGTAGGGCGGCGTACTGGTTCTATTGTGATTAATGGCAACGAAACGCTGCAGATGAAGCCGCACCATATTCCTCGTTTGGGGATTGGTTACTGCCCAGAAGAGCGTGGCATTTTTGCCAGTTTGGACGTACAGGAAAACCTACTGCTGCCCCCCACGGTTTCCTCAGGGGGCATGAGCCTAGATGAAATTTACGCCATGTTCCCTAATCTTTATGAGCGGCGTAAAAGCCAAGGAACGCGGCTTTCCGGCGGCGAACAGCAAATGCTTGCCATGGCGCGTATTTTGCGCACCGGCGCGCGTATGTTGTTGCTAGATGAAATTACCGAAGGGCTAGCCCCGGTGATCGTGCAGAAGTTGGCAGACGTGTTGGTTCAGCTCAAAGATCGCGGCATGACCATTGTGCTGGTAGAGCAGAACTTTCGTTTTGCTGCACCGCTGGCAGACCGCCACTTTGTGATGGATCACGGCCAAATTGTGGAAGAAATCAGCGCCGCGCAGTTGCCATCGCGCCGGGAACACCTCAACTCAATGCTAGGGGTATAGCGCACTCACTATTATTCACGACCTGATGCTTACTACTGATTAAACGCTCTAAACGCAACGCCTTGATGCTCACAAAACCAATAAATGAAGCGCTAAGTCGATAAACAACAGCTATACAACAACAATGGCCCAAAGGGCCAGGAGACGAACATGACCTTTATGAAGAAAACGCTGGCCGCTAGTATCGCCGTGGCAGCTGCCTCTAGTTTTGCTATTTCCACCGCCCAAGCTGATATAAGCGACGGTGAAATACGCATCGGCTATCTGGCGGATATGTCGGGTACTTATCGCGACCTGGCTGGCCCAGGCGGTCAAACCGCACTGGAAATGGCCGTTGCCGACTTTGGCGGTAGTGTAAATGGCTCCCCGATTGTTGTGTTTAGCGCGGATGACCGTAACAGCGCCGACGTAGGTGCGAATACCGTGCGTGAGTGGATCGACCAGCGCAACGTAGACATGGTGGCAGGCTTAGTCGCCTCTTCTGTAACCATTGCGGTCACCCGCGTTCTTGAAGAGAACAATGGCCTGGGTATTGTGTCGGGTTCTGCGGCCTCCAGTGTCACCAACGAGCACTGCACACCGAACCACATTCACTGGGTGTATGACACTTACCCGCTGGCAAATGGCACTGCGAGAGCGGTGGTTGAGCAGGGCGGCGATAGCTGGTTTATGTTGACCGCTGACTATGCCTTTGGTCATGCGCTTGAAGCCGATGTGACAAAAGTGGTCGAAGAGAGCGGTGGTGAAATCGTCGGTGGTGTTCGCCACCCCTTCCCGACCAGTGACTTCTCTTCTTATATTCTTCAGGCACAGGGTTCCGGTGCGAAAATTATCGGTCTGGCCAACGCAGGCGCCGATACCGTTAACGCCATCACCACTGCCAGTCAGTTTGGTATTACGCAATCTGGTCAGCAGTTAGCGGGTCTGTTGATTTTCTTGAATGACGTGCACGCACTCGGTTTAGAAGCAACCCAAGGGCTACTGCTAACCACTGGCTGGTACTGGGATATGGATGAGCAGTCCCGCGAGTGGGCGCAGCGCTATTACGATGAAGTAGGCCGCATGCCCACCATGGTACAAGCAGGTATTTACTCAAGCACCATGCACTACCTGAAAGCCGTGGAAGAGGCTGGCACCGACGACCCTGAAACAGTACGTGCGCAAATGGCCGAAATGCCGGTTGAAGACTTCTTTGCCCGTAACGGCAGCATCCGTGAAGATGGCCGTATGATTCACGATATGTATCTGGCCCAGGTGAAAACGCCAGAAGAGTCCACCGGTGAATGGGATCTTTACGAAATCCTCAGCACCATTCCTGCCGAAGAAGCCTACCGCCCGCTGTCTGAAAGCCAGTGCAAACTGGTCCAGAACTGATTTTCAGGCATCGCTTAAGCCTGGAATAAATGTAAGTGAAGGATAGAACCGGTTGGCGGCAATTTGCCGCCAACTGTTTGACGGCGAGGAGAGTCGCGTTATGACGATGATATTCGGCGTGCCAATAGCCGTCTTCATGGGGCAGCTAACGCTGGGCCTGGTGAATGGCGCCTTTTACGCACTGCTTAGCCTGGGCCTGGCGGTCATCTTCGGCCTATTGAAGATCGTCAACTTTGCCCACGGGGCGCAATACATGCTGGGGGCCTTCGCCGCGCTATTGGGCTTTCGTTATCTGGGTATTAACTACTGGCTGGCGCTAGTATTGGTACCGCTGGTGGTTGGTGCCTTTGGTGTTCTGCTTGAACGCTTTTTACTCCGCCGTATCGCCCATTTGGATCATCTTTATGGGTTGCTGCTGACCTTTGGTTTGGCACTAATTTTTGAAGGCACGCTGGTTAACTTCTTTGGTGTTTCCGGCGCGCGCTATGCAACACCAGAAATTCTCCAGGGTGGTTTGAATCTAGGCTTTATGTTCTTGCCTACCTATCGTGCTTGGGTGCTGGTCGCTGCCCTGACGATGTGTCTGTTTACCTGGTTTATGATTGAGCGCACCCGCTTAGGGGCTTACCTGCGCGCAGGTACTGAAAACTCGCAGTTAATGCAGGCCTTTGGCGTTAACGTGCCGCTGCTAATCACGCTTACCTATGGCTTTGGCGTTGGTTTGGCTGCCTTCGCTGGCGTATTGGCTGCACCGCTTTATCCGGTATCGCCGACCATGGGCTCTAGCCTGTTGATTGTGGTATTTGCAGTGGTGGTTATCGGAGGAATGGGGTCGATTATGGGCGCCATTATCACTGGTCTATCGATGGGTATTATCGAAGGCTTGACCAAGGTGTATTACCCGGAAGCTTCCAATACCGTGATCTTTCTCGTCATGATCCTCGTGCTCATGTTGCGCCCCGCTGGGCTGTTCGGTAAGGAGGCATAGCCATGACAGAATCTACTTTGATTGCGGCGCCAACGGCGGTTCTTGAGCGCCAGAAGCGGGCGAGATTTCGGCGCAATATGTTCTACCTAGCGTTGATTGTTGTCGGGTTGGTGGCGCCGTTCGTTGCTTACCCTGTGTTCTTGATGAAAGTACTCTGTTTTGCGTTGTTTGCTTGCGCGTTTAACTTACTGCTTGGCTATGCAGGGCTGCTTTCTTTTGGCCATGCGGCGTTTCTCGCCACCGGTGGCTACGTTACCGGCTACCTCTTGGCAAGCTACCCAGGGTTAACCCCAGAGTTGGGCATTATTGCCGGTACCCTGTTAGCGACGCTGTTGGGGGTTGTGTTTGGGGTGCTTTCCATTCGCCGCCAAGGCATCTATTTCGCCATGGTGACCCTGGCGATCGCCCAACTGGTGTACTTCATGTTTGTGCAGGCGCCATTTACCGGTGGGGAAGATGGCCTACACGGCGTGCCTCGCGGTGAGCTGTTTGGACTGATCAGCCTGCGCAGCAATATGACAATGTACTACTTTGTTTTCGCCATCTTCCTATTTGGCTTTGCGCTTATTCAGCGCACGGTACATTCACCGTTTGGCCAGGTGCTCAAGGCGATTCGTGAAAACGAGCCCCGCGCTGTCTCGCTGGGCTATAACACCGATGCCTATAAGCTGGTGGCGTTCGTGATCTCCGCTGGTTTGGCAGGGCTGGCGGGCTCGACCAAAACCGTGGTCTTTCAGCTGGCTTCTTTAACCGACGCTCACTGGCATATGTCCGGCGAGGTTATTTTGATGACCCTGCTTGGCGGGGTGGGTACTTTGCTTGGCCCTTTAATGGGCGCTGGGATTGTGGTCAGCCTTCAGCACCTGCTGGCGCAGTCGCCGCTGGGCAACTGGGTTAGCGTGATCCTGGGTATCATCTTTGTAATTTGTGTACTGAGCTTTCGCAGCGGAATTATTGGCGAGCTGGACAAGATGTACCGCAAAAACTTTAAGTAGCCTCTTTGCTACCCATCACAGGCTTTCTGTCCTGTGCTTATTGATCCTTATTTTGGGCGCCGCTTGGCGCCCTTTTTTTCTATATAAGGTATGTGCCCTACACCTAAGGTAGCAAGCGCTGGCAGGTTGCTTGTCGCCGGGGAAATGGATAAGTTAACGTTAACGTCAATTATAACGACAACAGCAGTGCGCACGCGCATTCGCGGAGATACGCCATGAATTTTGAGCTTAATGAAGACCAGGTTGCCTTTGCCGATATGGCGCGAGCATTTGCCCAAAACGAGCTAGAACCTCACGCTGCCGAATGGGATCAAACCTCGTTCTTTCCGGTCGATGTGATTCGCAGATCGGGCGAGCTAGGCTTCTGTTCACTCTATGCGCCGGAAAGCGTGGGTGGGTTAGGCCTTTCGCGGCTGGATGCCAGCATTATCTTTGAGCAGCTCTCTATGGGGTGCACCTCTACCACGGCGTACCTCACCATCCACAATATGGTCACCTGGATGCTAGCGGATTTCGGTACGCCGGAAGCGGTAGAGCAGTGGGGCGAAAAGCTCGCCACGGGCGAGCTGTTGGGCTCTTACTGTTTAACCGAGCCCAATTCAGGATCAGACGCTGCTTCGCTAAAAACCACCGCTAAACGCGACGGCGATTACTACGTGTTGAACGGCAGCAAAATGTTTATCTCCGGCGCGGGTAGTACCGATTTCCTAGTGGTGATGGCGCGCACTGGTGGCGAGGGTGCCAAAGGCGTTTCCGCATTTGCAGTCGATGCTCACAGTGAAGGCGTCAGCTACGGTCGCAAAGAGGAGAAGATGGGCTGGAACAGCCAGCCGACCCGCATGATCACCTTTGAAAATGTGCGGGTCCCTGCCAATCACCTACTGGGCAACGAAGGTGAAGGGTTCAAAATCGCCATGAAGGGGCTCGACGGTGGCCGTATTAACATTGCCACCTGCTCAATTGGTACCGCTCAGCAGGCGATCAATAAAGCCCGTGAATACATGCTGGAGCGCAAGCAGTTTGGTAAACGCTTGGCTGATTTTCAGGCTCTGCAGTTCCGCTTGGCGGATATGGTCACCGAGCTGGTTGCCGCACGGCAATTGGTCCGTATGGCCGCCACTAAATTGGATGCAGGTCACGCCGACGCCACGACCTACTGTGCCATGGCCAAGCGTTTTGCTACCGATGTGGGCTTCAAAGTATGTGATGAAGCGCTTCAGCTTTACGGCGGCAACGGTTATATCAAGGAGTACCCCATGGAGCGCTACGTACGCGATACCCGGGTACACCGTATTCTGGAAGGCAGCAATGAAATCATGCGCCTGATCATCTCCCGCCGGGTACTGGCTGAAGGTGCTGCCGAACTGTAGCGGCTGGTGAAGTTGATTGTCACGGATAAGGAATGCTAATGAGTAGCGTACTGTTTACCGAACACCCTACCGGCGATGGCCATGTAATTGCAGAGATCAAGCTCAACGCCGAGCGCTCGCTTAATGCGCTAACGCTTGAGATGTGCGAAGAGATGTTGCCGCGTTTAAACGTCTGGGCGACCGACGAGCGAGTCGTGGCGATACTGCTGGATAGCGCGGGAGAGAAAGCGTTTTGTGCTGGCGGAGATGTTGTCAACCTCTATAAAGCGATTACCGGCCAGGGCGACCCCAGCTTTCCTGAACGCTTTTTTGAGACCGAGTACCGGCTCGATTATCTACTCCATACCTACCCCAAACCAGTGATCTGCTGGGGCAACGGCATTGTGATGGGCGGCGGTATGGGGCTGTTAAGTGCCAGCAGCCACCGGGTGGTCACGGAAACCTCTCGCTTAGCCATGCCAGAGGTCACCATTGGCCTTTACCCGGATGTGGGCGCCAGCTGGTTTTTGAATCGGCTCTCTAACGGTATCGGGCGCTTTTTGGCCATGACCGGCTGCCAAATAAACGCACCGGATGCCGTTCACCTTGGCCTGGCCGACCGCAGTATTGCAAGCCACCATCGTGATACCTTGGTGCAGCAATTAACTGATGCTCATTGGGGGAAAGGCGAAAATACCGACGCCCACGGTGTGGTTAATCGCATTATGCGTGAGCTTGAACAGACATCGCAGCCGGTATTTGCCGAGCTGGATGCGCCGGTTTACCAGCATTCACCGCTGATTCGCGAGCTGATGGATCACGACAGCGTTGAGCAAATTATCGAGGCCGTTGCAGCGGTCGAAAGTGACAATAAATGGTTCAGCAAAGCACAGCAAACGCTGGCTCATGGCAGCCCTGTTTCGGTTAAATTAATTGATGAACAGCTAAAACGCGCCAAGCATATGTCGCTGGCAGAAGTGTTCCAATCTGAGATGGCGCTTTCGGTGCAGTGCTGCCGCCATCGTGAGTTCCCTGAAGGTGTACGCGCGCTGCTGGTCGATAAAGATGGCCAACCAGCGTGGACTTACCCGGATGTTGCTTCCGTCGAGCAAGCCTTTATCGAAGAGCTGCTAGCCTCGCCGTGGAATAAGAATCCGCTTACTGATCTAAGCTAACGAGCAGGCCAAGTGTTAAGCTTCATACACAAATAATAAGGACAAAAGAGATGACAACTGTCGCGTTTATCGGTTTAGGCAACATGGGTGGCCCGATGGCCGCCAACCTCGCAAAAGCAGGTTTCAATGTACGTGCTTTTGATCTTTCTGAAGATGCGCTTGAGACCGCCAAAGCCAATGGTTGCGAAGTGGCTTTCTCTGCTCAAGAAGCTGCCACCGGTGCTGATTTCGTTATCTCCATGCTGCCCGCAGGCAAACACGTGCGCGGGCTGTATGTAGAAGGCGATACCCCGCTATTCGAAGTCATCAAGCAGAGCGCGCTGGTCATCGACTGCTCCACCATTGATGCCGACACTGCCCGTAGCGTAGCTGCTGAAGGCGAGAAGCTAGGCATTGGTTTTGTAGATGCACCGGTTTCCGGCGGAGTAGGTGGCGCTCAAGCGGGCACGCTAACCTTTATCGTCGGCGGCACTGATGCCCAGTTCGAACAGGCTAAACCAGTGCTGGACGTGATGGGTAAAAACATCTTCCACGCCGGTGACCATGGCGCAGGGCAGGTGGCCAAGGTGTGCAACAATATGCTGCTATCTATCTTAATGGCAGGCACCTGTGAAGCGATCAATATGGGTGTTAAGAACGGCCTCGACCCAGCGGTGCTTTCAGAAATTATGAAGCAGAGCTCCGGTGGCAACTGGGCACTAAATGTTTATAACCCTTACCCAGGGGTAATGGAAAACGCACCCGCGTCTAAAAATTACCAAGGTGGCTTCCAGGTAGATCTAATGATCAAAGACCTAGGGCTGGCCATGGATGTCAGCCAACAAAGCGCATCAGCGATCCCCATGGGCTCCGCCGCCCGCTCGCTGTTCACCCTGCACAAAGCCAAAGGCAACGGCAAACTCGACTTCTCCAGCCTGATGCAGTTTTATCAGGATAAAGAGTAGCTTTTGTAGGAGACGGCTTCAGTTCATGCCTATGCGTTAAGCACTGTTTGGGTGGGAGGTAGCTTCAGCTCGCGACCTGTTGGGGTAGGCAGCCAACTTGCCACCTAACTCCGCGCACGGCAAACTCACTTTCCACCACTCATCAACAATAAAGGATCGCCATGATTACGCTTTGGGGCCGCAATAACTCCACCAACGTTAAAAAAGTGCTGTGGGTGCTCGAAGAACTGGAACTGCCTTTTGAGCAAATCCAGGCCGGTCTTGAGCACGGGGTAAACAACACCCCGGAGTATCTGGCTATGAACCCCACCGGGTTAGTACCGCTACTCAAAGACGACGCCACTAATAGCGTACTGTGGGAATCCAACGCCATTATTCGCTACTTGGCAGCGCAGTACGGCCCCAACCACTTGTGGCTCGAAGAGCCCGCTAAGCGAGCGCAGATGGAAAAGTGGATGGAGTGGGCCAACAGCACGCTGACCCCAAGCCATCGCAAAATATTGATGGGTTATGTAAGAACGCCGCCCGAAAAACGCGATCACGCCGCTATCGAAGCCGCGATTAAAGAGAGCGAAGCACTATTTGCATTAATGGATAACGCCCTGACAAATCAGACCTGGTTCTCTGGTGAAGCGTTTGGCCTGGGTGATATCGCCATCGCACCTTTCGTTTACAACATGCTCAACAGCGGCTTAACTTGGCAACCTCGCCCACACCTACAGCTCTGGACAGAGCAGCTAGCCGAGCGACCCACTTACCGCAAGGTAGTGATGATCCCGGTTACTTAATAGAAATACACGATACACCACTCAAAATGGCTAATAAATTATTGCAGGAGGGCGCTTCAACGCGCGAAAGGGCAGCGAAGCTGCCCCAGGTTTCACGCACGAAACTCAATCCAAACAAACGGCCACCCTCTCTAGATAACGGTTAACAGTGTATCTGGGGCAGTACCTTAATATCCCAAGATGATTGATACCCATTGTAGGAGGGCGCTTTAGCGCGCGAAAGGGCAGCGAAGCTGCCTCAGGTTTCACGCACGAAACGCAATCCAAACAAACGACCGCCCTCTCTAGATAACGGTTAACAGTATATCTGGGGCAGTACCTTAATATCCCACAATGATTGATACCCATTGTAGGAGGGCGCTTTAGCGCGCGAATAGGCAGCGAAGCTGCCTCAGAATAGGCCTAAAAACTAGCCTCTAGCACCGCTAACTCATCATCCAGCCCCTGCAACACCTCACATCCCAATCCATGCCGCTCGGCGCTCTCAATCAACGGCCCCAAAATCGCCCCACGTTCGGTGGGGCGTTTGGCCTCCACATCCTGCAACATCGAAGCCTTATTATTCGCGGTGCTTTCAATTACCTGCCAAACCAGCGCCAACCACGCTTCTTCACCTTGGCCGTTGTTGGGTGGCTGAATGCTTTCGGCCAACATAATCGATGCAACTTCTTTCACGACCGCCACCACTTGGTTTACAAAGCCATCACCGCGCAATTCACCATTACGCACACCATGCAGCGCCACTAACGGATTAATCGCTGCGTTAACCGCTAGCTTCTGCCACAACCGTTGGCGAATATCATCCACTGCTGTAGCGGCAAGGCCCGCCTGGGTTAATGTCTTCGCCAGTGTTTCCGCCAACTTGCTGTGCTGATTATTCAAATCGCCAACATAGGTATGCCCACGCCCCGCATGAACCACACCATCATCACCGGTTAAGTAAGCGCCTTCAGTAGTAGTGGCGCAAAGCACCGGCCCAGGCCAGGTTTGGGTAATGAGCGGCTGGGCATAAAAACCGTTCTGCCAAAGCACCAGCGGAGTGGAGGGCGCAATAATGCTGATAAGGCTTTCAAGCGCGGTCTCAGCCGCCATCGCTTTGGTGGTGATATGCACAAAAGCGGGCGGCACCGGCGCATCAGCCGCCAACTGCTCTGCGGTAAGTGAGGTTAAGTGCTGCGCATGCACTTCGCCCTCCGGCGTGGTTAGCAACTGCCGCGCAGGCAATGCACGGCGACCAATCACCGCCACATCAACAAACGGGGTTAGGGAGTGCGCCAATAGGCGGCCAATGGCCCCAGGGCCAAGAATCCAGTGGGTATGCATGGGGAAAGTATCTTCAGCAACGAAAGTACTGTAAAGCTTACCGCGTTCGGTGTGGAGAGGCTAAAGGGAGAAAAAGGGCTATAGATAGCGTTTTGTCTAGTTGCCTTGCCTCGGCCGCAAGTTCAACAACTGCGTCATGCATTACCGTCATCTACTGGGTGGCTGCTGTTAGCTTTACTTGGCTTCTTTTCCTAACTTATGCAGCTTGCGAAACCATTCGTTGCGTTTTTGCTCGCTCATTGTCTCTACACCTCCGATCAGAGTCTCACGCACTGGAGAGAAGCCGACAAAGCCAAGGACATTGCGCTCCAATGATTTGATGCTGTGCGCTCGATAAAGATGTCGATAGATCACCGCTGGCATGCCCATGGTCACCACGACTCGCGCTGTGCGTTCAGTCAGACCCTTTTTCCCCAGTGGGTGGCCTTCCACGTACGCGAAGGCGAAGCCCGGTCGCAGCACTTGTTCTAAAAACGCTTTGACAAGAGCTGGCATGTCGCCAAGCCACAGTGGAAAGATAAGCACCAAGTGCTGACACCAACCGATGGATTCTTGCGCTGCTGTTAGTGAAGTGGGCAGAGGCGTCGTTTGCCACTCCTGCTGGCTGCGCAGCAGCGGGAATTGCAGAGAGGCTATGTTAATCAGGCGAACCTCGTGGCCGCTGGCCTGGGCGCCTTCGTTATAGTGATCCGCGCAAGAGTGACACAGGTGCGCCTTACTGATATCGGGGTGGCCCAGCAGGATCAGGATTCGCTGGCTCATTTGTCAGGTTCTCGCTGTAAGCAGAGGAGTAGGAGCGCTTGGTTTGGGGTTGTTAATCAATCTTTGCGCTTACTATTACTTATTAGCAACACTGATTGTGCGACGCAATATGGTTTTTATCATGCAACGGCAGCCCATGAGCCAATGTAGGCCAATGCCTAAGGGTTAAGAGCCCAGTCGGTGGTATAAGCAAAGCATCTACAGCAACGTGAATGCTGCCAAGCTTTCCGCGTTCAACCCAAGGAGACAAAGCGAAGAAAAGCGCTAGATACGTGACTATTTTCTACTGACACGGATAAGCCAGATTTGGTAGTTTTGAAGCTAAGCAGAGTTTGAGTGAGTAGGTGGTGGGGTAAGAGCGTGTATAAAAGGGTTTTTGAGCTGTTGATGGCCGCTTTCGGCCCAAAGCGGTCATGCCGGGAAATGCAGCAGGAGCGCGAATTTTGGCTATGCTGCCAAATTTAAATTAATAGTTATAAGAATCATAGGCTTGGGAGAGTCTGGCAGGCTGCATTTGCCGGAAAAAAGTGCCAGCACGATTGTCCAATCATAGGATGGGCAGTCTAATACCTGTTAGGTCTACAACCAAGAACTAAATATGGAGCACCTAATGAAAGTTGCATACAGGATAGCAACGCCTGACGATACGGCCGAATGCATCGCTTTGAGAGGAAAAACGAGAGAAAATGCTTTCTCTGTCGAACAATTGGAAGAACTCGGTATTACTTTAGAGAGCTGGAAAGCAGGAATTAGCGATGGCTCTTTGCCTGGTTACGTTGGTGTTAGTGAAGGGACGATTATTGGCTATTGCTTCGGTGACAGCGAAGCTGGAGAAATTGTTGTCCTGGCACTATTGCCAGAATATGAAAGTAAAGGTGTTGGCAAAGCACTATTAAATCAAATGATTGAGTCTTTCCATTCTTTAGGATTTGAAAGACTTTTCCTCGGATGCTCATCCGATCCGAAAACTCGCTCATATGGCTTTTACCGACACCTAGGCTGGCGTTCCACTGGTCTATTTGATGATGCGGGCGATGAGATACTAGAATATTTTCCTAATAAATAGTGGGTATCCGGATTAACTGGTTGATAGCTTGCTCAGTATGTTCACTTGATCGAAATTGAGGGTGTCCAGATAAGCGGTGGATCCGATCCGACGAGGAGGGGCCAAGCCGCCATCCGCTCGACGGCATCAGATAAGCCAGGGATCTCGGGGAGAATCGTGTGCTCGAGGGAAGTGACCTGTCCTGATGATGCGTGGCAGCGGACAGACTGGCTAGGCTGCTCTCATTGCTGGAAGCCCGCTGGTGAGCACTGCGGCACAAACCCATTCTGCCTGGGGCAGGCTTTGACAGGGCAAGAGCGCCCATGCTAGGTTTATGATCATGATTTCATACATGGCAGTTCGCCTCACTCCGCGATTTATGTACCCCCGGGATCCTTACGGCATCGGCGGGCGGTGAATTGTGCACCTCTGAAAGCGGAACCCCCGAGCCAGATCCTGGGGGTTTTTGCTTTCAGGCGGCCTCCCATTCATTGATAATTTGATGAATAACGCCTGATTTTTCCGCCGGCACCCTACATCCCGGAGAAATCAGAAAATGTCTACGTTGTTATCACCCGAAGCACTATGCTCTGCCCTCAACCTTACGGACCTGACCAATCCGCGCCAGGGTACGCATGCCATGCAGTTGCTGATTCAAAAAATCAGACAAGCGCTCATCAAGCAATGGGGCTGCAAACAGCTCTTAGTTCGCAGCGGCTCTGTTGTGCCAATTGCTAACAACTACGATCGCTTGGGCTATCCACCGGAAGGTGCGGCGCGGGACGCTCGCTACACACGCTACGTAGCCGATGGTTATATCCTGCGCACCCAGACGTCGGCGGCCATTCCAGATCTACTGGACGGGCTGAGCCTGGATCCACCCAACGACTTGTTGCTGCTCTTACCGGGACTAGTCTATCGGCGCGACAGCATCGACCGCTTACACTGTGGTGAACCGCACCAGCTGGACCTCTGGCGAGTGGTGGATGCTAACCAAGGATCGAGGATGTCCGTATCCGAGTTACAGCAAATGGTTTCGGTTGTTATGGCCGCTGCCGTACCCGGCCTGGAATGGCGAACCCTGGCGTCGCCACACCCTTACACCGAGCGCGGGATACAAATCGACGTTCGTTGGCGGGATGAATGGATTGAGGTTGGTGAGTGCGGCCTAGCGGCACGCGAGATACTGAATCAAGCGGGCCTTACTGGCCATACTGGTTTGGCCATGGGCCTGGGGCTCGATCGGTTGCTGATGCTGCGCAAGAGAATCCCCGATATTCGGCTACTGCGAAGTGAAGACCCGCGCGTACGCACGCAGATGAATGACCTGGATACCTACAGACCGGTATCTGCGATGCCTCCCATCCGTCGGGACCTATCTCTCTGCGTCGATACTTGGATTAACGAAGAACTGATCGGCGACATGGTCCGCGAACGGTTGCCCGAAGCGGAGAACATTGAAGCTCTGCTGATCAAGGCGGAAACGGGGTTTGAGGATCTACCGGCCTCGGCCCATCAACGCATGGGAATGAAGCCAGGGCAAAAGAATATCCTGCTGCAACTGACCCTTCGACACTTGGAACGGACTCTGACCGACGAAGATGCCAACCTTATCCGCAACCAAGTCTATTGCCTACTCCACCAAGGTGAACGCCAAGAACTGGCGCAGGATGGTAGTTGAAAGCAACCGCACCCGGGCTTTCCCCTGGGTGCTGCTCGACATTTATGTAGAAAACGCAGCGCGCCCGTGGCGCTGGGGTATGGCTACATCTGACGGAACAGTGCCGCCACCAGAATACCGCCGGCGATCGCTGGCAGTGGCTTCTTCAGCGTCAGCATAATCACGGCGGTGGTCAGCAGGGCCAGGCGGGCGCCATTGTCACCGGTGATCGCCAGCGGCGCTAGCAGCGCCACCAGCACCGAGCCGGACATGGCGTGAATGAACCGTTTGACGCGGTAGCCGATGGGCACGAAGGACATCGCGAAGACGCCACCCCAGCGTGTCACCAGGGTCACCACCGCCATGATCAGAATGATGGCGAGCGCGCTCGGGTTGCCTGCCTCAATACTCATGGTCACGACTCCCCCAAAAGAGGCCGACCAGGCCACCGGCGATGGCGCCCACGACCACATGGCTGTTTTCCGGCAGGTAGCGATAGGCCAGCAGGGAGGCGCCCGCCGCCGCCGCCCAGATCACCAGCATACGCAGGTTCTTCTCGCCGCCCACTACCATGGCGAGCAGGAAGCAGCCCATCACCATGTCCAGTCCTAGGCTCGCGGGGTCGCTCACGGCGTTGCCGAAGTACAGACCCAGCCAGGTGCCGAGGACCCAGAAGCTCCATAGGGCGATTCCACCGCCCAGCAGCAGCCCCAGCCCCGGCCGGCCCTGGCTGAACGCCTGCATGGCCATGGCCCAGTTGGCATCGGAAGCCACCAGCATCACGCCGTAGCGCTTTGCCGGCTTGAGTGGCTGCAACCAGGGGTAGAGCGTAGCGCCCATCAGCAGGTGCCGGGCATTGATCGCGAATACGGTGAGCATCATCGTAAAGAGCGGGATATGTGGCCCCCACAACTCCAGAGACGCGAACTGTGCAGCACCCGCGAAAACCAGGGTGCTCATGATGACGATGGACGCATCGCTCAGCCCAGCCTGAGTCGCCGCCAGGCCGAAGGCGGCGCCGAAGACGATGACGAACAGCGAGATGGGTACCAGTTCCCTGAACCCTTGCCACGTTAGCGCCCCGTCCAGGCGATGCAGTGCCGCCTCGTCACTTGGCATCTCGTTGGCCATGCCGTGCTCCTCCTGTCTCATGCCATGGACGTCACTATGCCGCGGGCCATCTCTTGATTAAAGCGAATGATTTTGCTATTAGGTATTCGAATATCGAATTCATATGGCAGCGTATGGCCTACCAAGATCTGCAAATCGACTGGCTCAAGTGCTTCGTCGCGGTGGTGGACGTCGGCTCACTCTCCGCCGCCGCCCCGGAGGTGCATCGCTCCCAGTCGGCGGTGAGCATGCAGCTGAAGAAGCTGGAGGCCGCTCTGGGGCATCGTCTCCTGGAACGAGGGCCTCGGTCGCAGCAGCTCACCCCGGAAGGGCAGCGGCTGCTGGGCTATGCCCGCAGGATGCTCGACCTGCACGCCGAGACCCAGGCGGCGTTTCACGGCCGGGTGCTGACCGGGCATATCCGTCTCGGCGTGCCAGATGACTATGCGGCCCGCTACCTGACTCCGGTGCTGAAGCGCTTCGCGCCGCAGCACGGAGCGGTGGAGATCGAGCTGAGCTGCGAGCAGTCAACCGCACTGATTCCGCAGGTCGAGAATGGCGACCTGGACCTCGCTCTGGTCTCGCGGGACCAGCCGCGTCACGGCACCCTCCTGTTCCATGAACCGATGGTGTGGGTCGGCTCGCCGGAATTTCCTACCTGGCGGCGCGACCCGTTGCCCATCGCTGTCTACGAGAGCGCGAGCCTCGCCAAGCGCAGTGCCATCAATTCCCTGGCTCTGCAGGGACGCCGCTACCGGGTGGTGTACAACAGCTCCAGCTTGGCAGGGCAGATAGCCGCGGTGGAGAGCGGCCTTGCCGTTGCCGTGTTGACGCGGTGCAGTGCCCCGTCCCACCTGGAGATCCTTGGCGGCAAGCATGGTCTGGGCCCGCTGGAGCCCATGGCGGTGGCGGCCTATCGCAGTCAGGCCTCTCAGAGCAACGAAGCCGTCGATAGCCTCTATCAACTGCTGATCAGGACGCTGCGCAGCACGGCGGATTGAGCCGTCGCTCAGCGAGCGGCGGTAGCCCGATACCCCTATGGCCGGTCGAGGGCGGAGCGCAACAGCCCCAGGCCAGCCGTATCCTGGTAGCGGGCACATGATTCCCAAAAGCTAGCTACTACGATCGTCTGTTGGCTAGCGACATTGGACGATCATTGATCGATCAGGCAGCGCTACTGGCTGTACAAGACCGCTCAGCATCCTAATTATATCAACCGAATAATGCCGGAGAGCATAGGAATAGATGCCACATCATATAGGGGAGCTGTCAACCAGTTAATCCGGATACCCTATTTTCAAGGCCCTTTCCTGCGATACCGTTCCCCGCTTCACCACACTGGTAAGCTTCGTCAGCCGCCATGCCGATGAGATTGAAGCGCTCTTCGAACAAGTGCTGCTGGTGTGTCACGAACAAGGCTTGCTGGGTAACGGACTCTTTGCGATTGATAGCAGTAAGATGTCCTCCGATGCCTCCAAAGAGTGGTCTGGCACATTCAAAGAATTGGACGAGAAACTGAGAGGCTTGATTCGGCATCACCTACTGGCGCACTACGCGCATGATGAGGCCGAGACGGAAGCCGATCTGGATCGGGATATCCGACGGGCCAAGACGATTCTCTCGCTAGATGCCGCCATGAACAAAGTTGACCGTTTCCTAAAGACGCACAGCCCAAGGATGGTGCACCACCACCGACCAAGTGGTTGAAACCCTACGTTACGTCCTCAAAGCCTAAACCTTAACGCCTCCCGCAACACCGCCACTGCATTAGTGGTGTTGTGGGAGAGCGCTTTAGCCCGCGACCATCTCGCCCCATAAATAACCTCCGCCTCTGAATCGATACTCTGCACTAGTGTTGTAGGAGAGAGCTTCAGCTCGCGAAGATCCAGCCACATAAGCAATCTAGCCACCCCGTAACGCTTGGCGAGGAACGAGCCAAAAGGCACCCGCAGCGGCGGCCCGGCGCGATGGCAGCACTGTTGCCCAAAGCCTGCTCCAGCTCAATTTCTCTTCAAAACCACGTGACCTAAGCTTAATTTGTCAATAAAGTATTATTAAATCGTAAAAAAGAGCCGGCACGCGAATTTTGGATATATTGCCATGCTGGGTAAATAAAGCTATAAACCAGTGGTTTATGATTTTTGGAGCGGCTAGTTAACACCAATAAACGTGCTGACATGTTCAAGGGTGCTATACAGCAGGCTATATATGTAGTGGTCAAGTAAAACTGGCCACCGCTTTATAGTTAACCCAGTACTTTTCCTCTGCCTGGTTCGGACTCATACC
>LAZR01000470.1_pt1 | contig 32498 bp, 20 predicted proteins | sample 329461 | NCBI WGS metagenome assembly LAZR01 (sample SAMN03002196, study PRJNA259156) | marine sediment metagenome | biome: sea floor; feature: Hydrothermal impacted sediments; material: marine sediment; isolation source: Loki non-amplified sample from Loki's castle hydrothermal vent sediment ...
AATTAACATGGTTGACCTAATAGAAGAGGAGTTTAACATGGTGGATGACCAAATGAGGTATCAGCTAAAGGATAATAAGCTCTATGTCGAAATTGCCATCCCCGCTGATTTAAAAGATGTTGTTTCTGAGGATAATTTAAGCAGCTCCAGAAAGACTTACCAGGTTTATTCAAACGGGACTAACAGGAAATTTATTAAGGAAAAGGAGTATAAATCCTTGCAAGTTCAAATAAATAGTTATCTCTCAGTTAAAGATTCTGAAAAGATATGAATTAAATTTTCTAAATAAAAGAAATTGCTATTTATAAAGAAATATGTGTTTAAATCGTCCAAAAAAGAAAATTGGAACATTTAAAACAGGATTTATTACAGTAAGAGGGAGTACAACTAAAAGTAAATATGAGTTTATTAACCTTTACTATACAAAATGGAATGACATTACGAAACCTAGCCCCAGAATAATAGTAGATACTCATGCAGGAACAGGTCAAGTAATTTTAATTAAGAAGAGCCCATTACTAAGAACAATAGAAACAGAAGTAATTTATGGATCACCTATATTAGCAATTCTTAAGACTCTACTTATATCAGATAATTTAGTAATTATTTTAAATGAAGCCTCAAAGAAAAACTTTAAATTATTAGAAAAGTGCACGAAAGCAATAAGGCGTAGAGGGTTACCAATTTTTAAAGAAATTCAGGAAAGAGTAAGGTTTCGATCCCTTAAAACCAACCGACCAAATCTCCAACGAAGAAAAAAGAAATTAAAATTTCCAAATTCATTTGATTCTAAAACTCCTCCTGGTTTTCAGAGAGTCTGGATTAAATCAAAAGCTGATATTTTTTTAAATAAAAACAAAATAGAGGATTCTATTGATGACTTATTCTCAGAATATATTAATATTATTGATAAAAAAATAAATAAAATGCCAAAAGGATTGTTTTTAGTGGATCCATGTGGTATGGTTAGTTGGAATAAAGTTATTTTAAAAATTTGTGAAAGATCCAATAAGCTAGAAGGAACTGAACTAATCTTAAATTGGTCATGGGAGGTAATAGCGCGCACAATAAATACACCATCAAAAAATTCAACTTTGAGTGAAATTTATGGTATTCCTTTAGATGATATTGATGAGGAATTTCAAGGTTTAGACTTAGACAATATGGAAGAGTTTAAAAATATGTATATCCAACAACTAAAAGAATACTTTAAATATGTTGTTGAAGTAGGAGTATCAAAAAATAGACGACTTAAGCCAAAACTTTCCACGTACAGAAAGTATTTTTTAATATTTTGTACTAATAATAAAAGTGCCTTATCGTTAGCAGGATATCAATTAAAGAAGATTGAAAAGAAAATAAGAGGGAATATAAGGGAGATTAACTATTATTTTCAAGATAATTAATGATACTTTTAGACTCATGATTTTATTTCACATACAGAGAAAAAAAATATATCCCTGAATTAAATCAATTTGTTAGTATTACATTAGCTTGAATTAGAATGATTTTTCTTCAAATAATTATATATACTATCTTTAATACGAATTATATTATTACTATATTGTCCTACTCTATTAATAATTTGAAGTAAGTTCGACCTTTGATTATTTTCTCTTACCTTTTTATAAAACAAACGTTCATAGTGATTAAGCTGATGTTTCTGAATATAATTCATTTTCCCTATCCATATTGATTCAGTAACATAAGGTATTAAAAAATCTATAAGGATGTAAGGGTCATTATCCAAAAAAGGTTCAATAGAAATACTTGTTTTGAATCCCATTTCATAAGCATACTTCAGGGAGAGTATCCTCTCCTCAAAATTAGGTGCCCTTGGTTCCCAAAAACCAAGAATCTCATTATCAATAGATGTTATAGTGAAGCGGAACTGGATTAATTCTTTGTAATTAAAGAAATTATCACAAATTTTCTTAATGCATTGAAACTGTGGTTTAGATGTGATTAAAACATCATTACCAGCTTTAATCAATTTATCTAATACGATTAAGCAATTTTTTAAGCTAGCTTCTGTGATATCATGAGAAGTAGGAAACATCACCCTCCCATTTCTTTTTTTATAATTTTTTGATATATTCTTTTGATTTGCTTTCATTACTTTCCAAGTGTTTTCGGAATCTCTTTTGAACCTTACAGCCATTTTTTTAGCATAACAATACCTACAATTATTGGAACAACCCAAATAACAATTCACATTACTATCTGCCCATTCCTTTGTTCCTAAAGTTACTTTTTGTCTTTTTATTAACATTTTAATTCAAATTCGTTAAACATATTTAAATAAAAAATAAACTCCTTTTCTGAGTATAATCCTTTCGGAGTAATAATTGACTGAAATATGTGGGCATTATGAAATTTACAATGAGACATTAATTTAAGCTATTATTAATTTTCTTCTTTAATATGCCTATTGAATTCCATGATGATGCCATAATTCTCAGTGGTATTCTTGGGACGGAACTGAAATCTAAAATCATTCATAAATATTATAGAGTTTGGTGGAAAATAACTTCAGGAGGAAAAAGAAATAATTATACTTGGGAAACCTCCATAGTGGAAATGAATGCTGCTACTGGAGAAATTTATATTCCTAAAAGAAACTACACTATATTAGGATCTGCAGGGGCTGCATTAGAACTAAAGTTTTATAATGAAGAAGTGAAATATCCCAATTTGAATTTAATCTTGGTGGAAAATGATGAAGAGTGTGTTTATCATCTTAAAAATGTTATAAATAGGAGATTTCCAAGAGCAATTATAAACGATGATCCATCTGGCTTTGATAGGAATACAAATCAATGTGTATTGATTAGGAGAGACGTGAACGAGGCAGTTAAAGCTGTTAAAGATTTAAAAATTGGAGGAAGAACAATTTACTTCTTTGATCCACTCTTGGCAATAGATCTTGCTCCAATGATGGAAGTATACAAAAATAGAGTAAAAAGCCCTTTTAATATCGGCATTGAATTTATAATCTTTTTTTTTACTTCAGATTGGTTTCTTGGAAGAAATAAACTTGTACCATTACCAATCTCTTCTGATTTGAGTTCTTGGAATGAAATCGAAAAAGAAACTGTTAACTCATTATCTAATGTTTTAGGCGATGATTTATGGTTTGATCAGATCTTAATAGATGGTAAAATTGAGATAAGAATGAATAATCTAACAGAAGAGTATCAAAATCGGCTTTATGATTTATTTCGATTTGTTATTCCTATGCCATTTGCACCAAAAAAAGAACAAGTTTACCATTTATTTTTTTGTTCTAATTATTATGAAGGAGCGAAAATTATCACTGATTTTTATAGTAATGAAACAAACAACAAATGGAAACCAAATCATCACGAGTACTATAGAAAATTCAAGAAATTGTATGAAAATAGGATTTCATTCCCTGGTGGTTCCTCCAGACCAATTGAGTGGAAAGTCCTTTGGCGCATAATTACTTATTATCGACTTGGAAAGTTTGATGATGAATGCCGAGATCTTATAGAAAAAGCTCAAACTAAATCTAAACTTTTAAAAACAATTAATTGGTTAAAATCCGAAGGATATGTTAGAAATTATAGTTCATCTAGATTTGAGATAAACTGGGAAAAAATTACCATCAATCTGGGTTTGGAACCTCCTCCTCCTTTCGAACCATTAATAAATGAAGATTTTATAGAATAAATTCAATAAAGCCTTATTTAGGATACTTTATAAACTCTGATTTTCTTTTTACCTTTGAAAATCCAATAAACACTATTTTTATATTCGATTATCAATTCTTTTTGTAACAAAGACTCCAAATTATTGTGATTTTGATGACTATTCCTAATGTTGATGATTTATTATTACCATTTTTTAAAAGAAATCGCTAATGGTGATGAATTACTAGAAATCTAAACAAATAGCACATGTCTTTTTCATTTTAAATTTTCTAATTATTAAATCACTAAGAAAAGCTAATAAAAACATGGAAAATTGAATATAAATATAATGGGAGATATAACTAGAATGAGATCGTATACATGGCTCAAAAAGACTTAAATGATTGGACAAGACAAAAACCAAAAAAGAGTAAAAAAATGACAAAAACAAATGTAGATAAATCGAAAAAGAAAGTTAATAATTCGAAGGGTGCGATCGGTTTTGAGGATAAATTGTGGGAAGCTGCAGATAAAATGCGGAATAATATGGACCCTGCTGAGTATAAGCATGTTGTTTTAGGGCTTATTTTTTTGAAATATATCTCAGACGCATTTGAAGAAAAATATAATAAACTTAAAAATGAAAATTTTGCTGATCCAGAAGATCCTGATGAATATATGGCAGAAAACATTTTTTGGGTTCCAAAAGAAGCTCGATGGTCATTAATTAAAGATAATTCTAAAAATCCTAAAATTGGAATAATCCTTGATGATGCTATGGATACAATTGAGAAATCAAACAATTCACTTAAAGGAGTCTTACCAAAAATTTATGGTAGTCCTGATTTAAATAAGATAATGCTTGGGGGAATTATTGACCTTATTAGCGATATTGGGTTAGGAGATCGCGAAAGTCAATCAAAAGATATGCTTGGTAAAGTATATGAGTACTTTTTAGGTAAATTTGCTATGGCAGAAGGAAAAGGTGGCGGACAGTTTTTTACACCAACATGTATCGTTAGGCTTCTCGTCGAAATGATTCAACCATACAAAGGCCGAGTTTATGATCCCTGTTGTGGTTCAGGGGGAATGTTTGTCCAGAGTGAACGTTTTGTAGAGGCTCGTGGTGGAAAATTGGGAGAAATTTCTATATACGGTCAAGAATCTAATCCAACTACATGGAAATTAGCTAAGATGAATTTAGCTATCAGGGGAATTGAAGCTAATTTAGGTCCTAAACATGCTGATTCTTTTCATAATGATTTGCATCCATCTGTAAAAGCAGATTTCATTTTGGCAAATCCACCTTTTAATATAAGTGATTGGGGTGGTGATAGACTCAAAGATGATGTTAGATGGAAATACGGCATTCCATATAAAGGAAATGCTAATTATTCTTGGATTCAACATTTTATTCATCATCTTACACCAAATGGAATTGCTGGATTTGTGTTGGCAAATGGGAGTTTGACTTCGGAAATCTCTAATGAAGGAAAAATAAGAAAAGCAATTATAAAGGCAGATTTAATCGATTGTATTATCAGTTTGCCTAGCCAACTTTTTCTAACAACTGGAATTCCAGCATGTTTATGGTTTGTTACTCGTTCTAAAAGTAATAACAAATTTAGGAATCGTCAAGGAGAGATATTATTCATTGATACTAGATCAATTGGACATATGATTGATAGAACAACAAGAGAATTTACAGAAGATGATATTAAAATGATATCTGGCATTTACCATGAGTGGAAAAAAAAAAATAACTCCTATGAAGATAAATTGGGATTTTGTAAATCTATCTCATCAGCAGAGATAAAAGATAATAGTTATATCCTAATACCTGGAAGATATGTTGGTTATAAAAAAGAAATTCTACTTGAAGAAGACTTTCATGAACAAATGAATGAATCTATATCAAAATTTAACATAATTCTTGAAAGAAGTAAGGATCTAGAGAAAAAAATTAAATATTCATTAGAAATTCTTGGATTTAAAATATTAAGTGATGACGATTAATCTACCTGAAAGGTGGCATAAAATCAAATTAGGAACTTTGATTAGGCTTAAAAGAGGCTATGATTTACCAAAAAAACAACGACAAAATGGAAAATATGCTGTAGTAGGTTCTAATGGTATAGTTGATCATCATAATATTTATAAAGTAGAAGGACCTGGAGTTACTGTTGGTAGAAGTGGTAATATTGGCAATCCATTTTTATCCTATGAAAACTTTTGGCCATTAAATACTACTTTATTTGTTGAAGAATATTATGATTCTGATCCTTTTTTTGTATATTACCTTTTAAAGCATTTAAATCTTAAGAGATTTGATGCTGGAAGTGCCGTCCCAACTTTAAATCGAAATCATATACATCCCCTTGAAATAATTGTACCTGAAAGGATTATTGAACAAAAAGTTATTGGGTTAATGTTAAATTTTTTTGATAAAAAAATTGATATAAATCAACAAATGAATGATATTTTAGAAAAAATTACCTTAGTAATTTTTAAATCCAGGTTTATCGAATTTGAACCTTTTCAAGAAGATAATTTTGTGGAGAGTAAATTGGGAAGAATTCCTGAAGGATTTGATATTGTAATGATTAAGGATTTTGGTGAAGTTATCACTGGAAAGACACCTTCAACCCGAAAAAAGGAAAATTTTGGACAAAAAATTCCATTTATTACTATTCCCGATATGAGAAATAATTGTTTTATTCTAGAAACCCAAAGATATCTTTCAGAAATTGGTAGATTTTCTCAAGTGAATAAAGATTTACCTCCTAACTCTATATGTGTAAGTTGTATCGCAACTCCTGGTTTGGTATCAATTACAACCGAACTTAGTCATACAAATCAGCAAATTAACAGTATTATTCCAAATAATCATTATTATCTATATTATCTTTATTTTGCTCTTAAAGGAATTAATCGATTAATAGAAAATCTTGGATCAGGTGGTACTGCTGTCTTAAATCTCAATAAAGGTAATTTTGAGAAGATAAATTTAATAATGCCAAGCAAGGATATTTTGATCAAATTTTCAAAGATTTTAAATCCAATAATGGAAAAGATCAAGGAAAATAAAAGAGAAATCATACTATTAGCCAAACTACGAGATTTATTATTACCTCAACTCATTTCAGGGAGACTAAGAATAAATAATCCAAAAAAATTTTTGGAGGAGACTTAAAATCAAGATTTCTGAGAATGAATTAGAAGAAATGGCATTAGAAATTTTTCAAGATATTGGATATCAAGTAGAATTTGGTACAGAAATTGCTTGTGATGGAAGAAACCCTGAAAGAAAGTCATATCAGGATACAATTTTAGAAGAACGATTAAATTCTGCTTTGAATAGATTAAACCCAACTATTCCCAAAGAAGCGATTGAAGATGCTTTAAGAAAGATCCATAAAATAACTTCTTCAGATTTGATATTTAATAATAGACGTTTTCATAAAATGCTTGTTGAGGGAGTTGAGGTAAAATATCAATACCAAGGGCGACAAAAGGGAGACATAGTACAGATATTTGATTTTAATTATATCGATAATAATGATTGGTTAGCTGTTAACCAATACACTGTAATTGAAAGGAAAAACCAAATATCATTCAATCGAAGACCTGATGTTGTCTTATTTATTAATGGAATCCCCATTGTGGTTATTGAATTAAAGAATCCCGTAGATGAAAACACTACCATCAAACAAGCCTATAATCAAATCGAGACTTATAAAAAACAAATATCTTCATTATTTAGGACAAATGAGTTATTAGTTATAAGTGATGGGTTTGAAGCAAAAGTAGGAAGCTTGTCTGCTAATTGGGAGCGATATATGCCTTGGAGAACTATTGAAGGAGAGACAATCTCTGATTCAACCATTTTGCAATTAGAAACCGTTATAAGAGGTATACTTGATCCAATTCGCTTACTTGATTATATTAGGTATTTCATAACTTTTGAAGATGATGGGAGCGAAATTATTAAAAAATCAGCAGCCTATCACCAATACCACGCGGTAAATAAGGCAATTGATGAAACATTGAGAGCAACTAGAGAAGAAGGAGATAAGAAAATAGGTGTTGTATGGCATACGCAAGGTTCGGGGAAAAGCTTAACAATGTTATTTTATACAGGAAAACTAATACAATCACTAAAAAACCCAACTATCCTACTGATTACAGATAGAAATGATCTTGATAATCAATTATTTAACACTTTTTCACTTTCTAAGGACTTATTAAGACAAATTCCTAGACAAGCAGATAGTAGAGATCAGATAAAAGAATTACTTACCACTTCTGGAGGTGGCGTTATCTTTTCTACAATTCAAAAATTTCTTCCTGAGAAAGGAGTAGAATATCCTCTTCTATCAGATCGGAACAATATTATTGTTATTGCGGATGAAGCGCATCGCAGCCAATATTCATTCAAAAAAACAGTATCGGATAAAGGATTATTAAGAGAAGGATTTGCAGCACATATACGTGAAGCTTTACCCAATGCTTCGTACATTGGATTCACAGCTACTCCAATTGAGCTGGTTGATAGAAATACATTTCAGGTTTTTGGTGATTATATAAGTATTTATGATATTTACCAATCAATTGAAGATAAATCAACGGTTCCAATTTATTATGAAAGTCGCTTGGCAAAATTAAGATTAAATGAGAGCTCTGTGCCTACTATTGATGATGAATTTGATGAAATCACTGAGGATGAAGAAGAATATGCTCGAGAGAAGTTAAAATCTAAATGGTCCCGAGTGGCAGAATTAGTAGGTGATCCTGACAGATTAGAAGAAATTGCGAATGATTTAATCGATCATTTTGAAAACAGGACTGATGTTGTTGAAGGTAAAGCATTAATTGTTTGTATGAGTCGCAATATATGCGTTGATCTGTATAATCAAATCATAAAAATTAGACCTGAATGGCACTCAGAAGATGATACCAAAGGACAGATAAAAGTAGTAATGAGTGGTTCTGCGAGTGATGTTCAAAAAATGCAACCTCACATTAGACCTAAAAATAGAAGAGAAACAATTAAAAAAAGATTGGTTGATCCTGAGGATCCTCTTAAAATTGTAATTGTTAGGGATATGTGGTTAACTGGTTTTGATGCTCCTTGCCTTCATACTATGTATATCGATAAACCAATGCAAGGACATAATCTTATGCAAGCTATCGCTCGTGTGAATCGAGTTTATAAAGATAAACCAGGTGGGCTTATTGTTGATTATATAGGGATTGGATATTTTTTAAAATATGCACTATCTAAGTATTCAAGTCAACAATCGCGCGAAAATACTGGAATACCGATAGAAGAAGTATTAGAATTAATGCATACATCTTTTGAAATTGTTTCAGATATGTTCTTTGGATTTGATTATTCTGTTTTTTTTAGTGGATCTCCTCTACAAAGACTACAATTACTGCCTGCTGCCATGGAACATATTCTTCAATTAAAAGGAGGAGATGGAAAAAAAAGATATCTGGATAATTTAGCAGCCTTAAATAAAACATTTTCATTAGCAACACCTCATGAAGAAGCTCTTGCAATTAGAGATGATCTAGCCTTCTTTCAAGCAGTAAGAGCAGGATTTGTAAAATCAACAACGCCTTCTGGTAGAAGAAAAGAAGATATTGACCATGCTATAAGGCAATTAATTTCTAGATCTGTTATTTCAGATGAGGTTATAGATATTTTCGCGGCCGCAGGCTTACAAAAACCGGAGATCTCTATTTTATCCGAAAAGTTTCTTAAAGAAGTTGAGGGTCTTGAGCATAAGAATCTAGCTGTAGAATTATTGAATAAACTGTTAAATGATCAAATAAAATCACGAGCTAAGAAAAACCTTGTTCAATCACGATCTTTTGCAGAATTATTAAAGAAAGCAATTATTAGATATCAAAATCGAACAATTGAAGCTGCAAAAATCCTTGAAGAGTTATTGGAATTAGCAAGAGAAATCCAAAAAGCTCTGAATCGCGGTGAAGATTTAGGTTTAAATGATAATGAGGTTGCTTTCTATGATGCGCTCACTACAAATAAAAGTGCTGTTGAGATTATGGGGGATGAGACTCTTAAAAAAATTGCTAAAGAGCTGGTTCAAGAAATAAGGAAATCTGCTACCATTGATTTTACAGTTAAAGCGAGTGTCCAAGCAAAAATGAGAATAACTATAAGGAGGTTGCTAAAGAAGTATAAGTATCCTCCAGATCAACGACCTGAAGCTGTTAGATTGATTATGGAACAAGCTCAACTATTTGGAGAAGAGTGGGCTGTAGTTTAAAAATAATTAATTATCTCGAGATATTGAATGATAGATTGGGGCAGATTGGGGGGAACTCCTTGGAAAACATTTGAAGATTTTTGTTTTGTTATTGCGCAAAGGCAATTTGAAGCTAATGGAAAATTTACAAACATAGACGATTCTGCTGGAGGTGATGGGGTAGAGTTTTATTTAAAAATATCCGATGTAGAAGAATGGGGATGGCAAGCAAAATTTTTTCATCCTGATAAGAAATTAACTTCTTCTCGTAAAAATCAGATCAAAAGATCATTAAAAACTGCAATCGAAAAACATGAAAATTTAAAGAAATGGTTCTTATGTACCCCTCATCCATTTTCAACAAAAGGAAATGCTTGGTTTAATGGAGAACTTACAGAAGAAATTCCAGATGATAAAGAAATTGAATTAATTCATTGGGAAGAGGGTTTTTTTCATAATATATTATCAGATCCCCTTAATATAGGGATCAATAATTATTTCTTTGGTAAGTTTGAAATTAGCATGAATTTCTTTAAAAATAATTTCGAAGGAATAAGAGAAATGGTTGGAAGGAAATATTTACCTGATCTTCATTCAAACCCATTAGTGGAAGAGTGTATTTTAGAGCATTTGAACTTTGAAAGATTGAATTACTTAATTGAAATCTGTGAAAATTTAATTGACAAGATCACTAAATTGGTAATTCCCTCGGAAGAACCTGATGACTTTAAGAGATATTTTCGAAATAAAGAATGGGATAGTTTTATACAAGAAATAAAAGTAAATAAATTGAATATCTTAGTAAAAACAGAAGAAATTCTATTAAAATTCAAATCAATTTTAGAAAATTTTAATAATGGAGATTATAGTATTGATTTAAATTCTATCAAAAAATTTTTAAACAATAATTTTAAATTTGATTCTGGCTCTCTTTATGAATACTTAAAAGTATTTGATCAAAATAATACTTTAGAATTTTTAGAAAAGTTCTTTTCAAGCTACTACTATATAAATAACACTTTTTATGGTCTATTTTCTTCCTCCATTGAAATTCAATCAATTGCTGGAAAAGGAAAAACACAAGTATCATGCCATATTGCCGAGACATTTATAAAAAAGGATAAACCAGTCATAATCTTATTAGGAACTCAATTTAGAAATTTAGATTCTTTAAAAAATCAAATTCTAGATCTTCTAGGGATTCAGAATTTGAGATGGAATGATTTCCTTGATACACTAAACGTGATGAGTAAAATTTTCAGAACTAGAATACCAATCATTATTGATGGAATAAATGAGTCAATTTATAATGGAAAATTTAATCCGATTTGGAAAAATGATCTACCTGCATTAATCAATTCCATTAAACATTACAGAGGTATTTATCTTATCATATCATATAGACCTGCTTATGAAGAAAATATATTTAAACATAAGGAAGGCTTAATTGATTGGCCAATAATCTTATATGATTTAGAGCCAATTGCGATTAATAAATATCTCGATTATTATAATTTGGATATTAGTATACCTTATAGATTAAATCAAGTTTTAGGTAAACCTTTATTTTTAAGAATATTTTGTGAGACATACGGGGATCCTAATAATGAATCTAATGTTGATAATGAAATCTTTTCTGAATTACAAGTAATTGATATATTCAAAAAATTTATACAAAATGAAAAAAAGGATTTTAATGAAAGTTTAGATTTACCTCCTATCTCCAATATTTTTTTTTATTCAATACAAAAAGTAGCCATAGAATTATGGGAAACTCTTTCAAGATCAATTACAATTGATAAATTCATTTTAATTATTGAAGAAGGAATAATAAATAAACATTGGGAACAGAGTGTATCTAAAAGAATTTTAGACAAAGGTTTAATATTTAATAGAAATATATTTAAAGGCGTAGAACATGTTTCTTTCACTTTTGATTATTTTGCAGGGTATTTAATCGCAAAATGGCTTGTAGAAAGATATTCTAAAGAGCTTAAGAAAAAAAAAATATAAAAAAGCATTATTAAAAAACTCTTAAAACATCCACTTTCAGAAGATATTCTATATTTCTTTTCAATTCTAATTATTACTGAATATGATACTTATTTAAACCAGATTTCAAAAAATAGATTTAATCTCTACTATGACTTAATTAGTTTATACAGCGTCCCAAAAGTATTTTTAAAAAAACCAATACTTGATTATATTCACTCGATTTTTGAAAGTATTATAAAACAGGAATCTTTAATACCTATTTTGTTCTACAATCTTTTTACTCCAGATCATCCTTTAAATATTAGGAATCTCAATTATAATTTATCTAGATTAAGTCCCCCCTTAAGAGATCTTTATTGGACAGAATATATTAGAAAGAATTTTAATTTTTTTAAGGAATTAGTTATAAAATATAAGGATGCTATTAGAGATCCTGTTTTAACATCAAGAGATTCAGAAATCTATTTTCTAAAGACTAATTTCTTAGCAATACTATTGCCTACTACAATCAGAGATTTCAGAAATTTAATTACAAAAGTTTTATTTAAATATGGCTTAGTTTTTCCAGAAATTTTTTTTAAACTAGCATCATATATGATAGAGAACCAAGATCCTTATATTACTGAAAGATTAATTGCTATTCTTTATGGAATCACTATGTTCTTTTTTAATCAACCAAATCGCGAAGAATATAAAGATTTGATTGTTTATTGGTCAAAAAAAATATATGAATGGTTCTTTCAAGAAGAATCACAATTTTCAACAACACATTTCTTTATTCGACAACATGCAAGATTAATAATAGAACTTGGGTTATTGCTTGATAACAAAATTCTTAACAAAAGCTCAACATCTTTAATTCGTCCACCATATAAAAAGGGAGGAAACCGTGAATGGTGTGAGGTGGATTTGGAAGCTATTGGACCATTTAAAAGTGGAGCATATCCATTCCGATTGGAGAATTTTGGTAAATATATCATTGGTGATTTAATACCTTATGATGACAATGGTTTAAGAGATCAGAATGAGTATAATAAATTACTAAGAAAAATTTATTGTAGAATGAGAGATTTTGGATTCAGTGGGGAAATTTTTTCAGACATCGACAAAACGATAAGTGATCTTAACTATTATTACTATCCGAAATCAAATATTGGGAAAGTCGATCGATATGGTAAAAAATATGCATGGATTGCATATTTTGAATTAGCAGGTTATAGAACAGATCATGAATTAATAAAGGAATGGAAAAAAGATCGTTTATATGAATATTTTATTGATCCTAGTTTCCCAAAACCTCCAAGAATCATAAATTTCGAAGATTTAAATCTTTTAAAAAGAGATGAAGAGGATATAGATAATAGACTAGATCTTCTTGAAAAATTTGGAGATGAAAATTTTCTACAACGAGATAATTTGAATGAGGATCTGGATGACTGGATTCTTTTGAATGCTATTATATATCAATCACATGAAAAAGGTTATGGGCAAATTGTTTATAGAATTGATGGTGCCATATATATTTCTGAGAAAAAAAACTCAAATTTTGAGAAGATCTTAGACTATGTTATAAATAATAGTACTTTCATAAAACCGGAGAATAACGGAGTCGTTTACGCCGGAGAAGTTCCATGGTGCGATATTTTTAAATCTGAAAATCAATATGAAAAGATTTTAAATTTAACCCATTATTATTTTTTAGATACTGTAGAAATCGGTTATAATAGGGAAACATATATTCCCTCTAAAGATTTATGTTTTTATTCTAATTTAAAAAAAAAAGATCGATATTTTGAATTTATTGATAATAAGGGTGAGTTGGGTATAGTCGCTTGTAATATTAAAGGTGAAAACAACTTGAAAGGCCTTACGATATACATTAGAAGGAATCTACTAGAATCCTATGTGGAAGAAAAAAAGGGCGTTTTTTTTCAAAAAGTAAAACTTGTTGTAAACTACCTTTTGGAAGACACACTGAATGATTTGGAATTTATCCCTAATGAATGTCGAACATACAAAGAGAAGCTTTTTCTGAATTTTCCACTACAGAAAGAGAGACTTTATTATTCTTAAGAAAACTAGTTAATCTTACGGATCGTATATTCGTGAAATAACCGTTAGAAAATTTTTCAAGGATTTAATTTTCATCTACTTTCTCTATTAAATCTATAAAGCAGTTTTAATCTCATCATTTAAAGATTTGCTTTAAAAATATAGTTACAGAAATAATAAAAAGTAAAATTTCCTATTTTAACCGATTTTTCTCCCTCTTTTTAAGAATCTCAGCACATTGCCTTCTTTAATCTTACCTCTTTTAATCAAATTGAATGTAGATACAGTTTTATCGACCAAACAAATGTATAAATAGATTTTCTATTACTATTATGTTAGAAAACATAAAATGGGTAAAATTAAATTTAACTTAGAGGGTGATTGAACCTGAGTCTTGAGAAGTTGTTAGAAGAAAATAGATTTCAATGGGTAAAAAATGATTTATTTTATATTTTTAGTCTTTTGGAATTTAAAATAGATGTTGGTGATGGTTATTTTACTCTCCCCTTATCAAAAGAGAATATAATTTTTAATTTACAAAGAATAACCGGGAAATCTAGAGAGACAATTATAGAAGATCTTGATATTTTCAATAACGAATTTAACGAATATATTGAAATCCCAGAACCTGAAGTTTATAAATACTATCAAGCAGCAAAGCCCTATGATCATCCCCCTTCTCCTGGTAGAAAGCCATGTCCGGAACCAGAAAATGCAACTTTATATTATGTATTAAAATCTGAAATTAAAGAATTTTCAAAAAGAACTCTAGATAAAGAGGTTTATGATTTTGAAATTTTTTTCAATACAATAATATCTCAAACTAATACCATTCAAGATTTACTATATCTTTTCCTTTTAAAGAAAATTTGTCGAAAATCGATAGGCAAAAGCTACTATAGTTATGAGAGATATGACCATACATTTCAATCTTCAATGAACAATGGTGAAGATGATTTAAATTATTGATTTGAGATGGAGAGAGTGACAAAGAATAATATAAGCGGAATAACTCTGAGGATTTTTTTTATTTAATTTTAATCTGGATAATAACAAATAAAATCTAAGCACTTTCCTTTTTTGTAATAGTGTAGTAGGTCATTAATATCAGTCCATTTTGAGCGATCTACATCATCACTGTGGTATTTAGCAGTACTTATCATTTTCTTTAGAGATGGGATATTTTTCTTCAAAAAACTCCAAGGAGTAGCCCAAGTTCGTTTTAATACTACATTATGAGGGTGATGGATAACACAAAAAGGTTTCTTATCTTTAACAATTGCTCTAAATCGGATTTTTTTTTGAGTACGCACTTCACCAGTGTTAACTAAATTTCTATCATTGAATAATGTTAAATCATGACACCCTAAAATCATAAGCTCTCCCATATCACTAAGTTCAAGAAAATGTGAATTTAAATCTTCAATATCAATGAGAAATTTTTCTTGATCGGTGTGTGGGTAAGATTTTCCAGTCCAATAATATTTATTATTCTTTAAGTCGATAACAAATACTAATTCTATATGAGGTTCGTGTGAATAGTTGTAAGTTTTAGAAATTTCGGCTTTGAATGAATCAACTCCGAGGGTTATATAATCAGTTAAGTCACTAAATTTTTTTTTTAAATCATCTGTTAAAACTTTTTGAATACAGCTTTTAGCTTCTTCAACTAAAATTTTAAGAGTTTCAGTTTTATTCTTTTTCAATTCGTGGATACTAAAATGTGTTAAAGATTCCGGCCAATCAAAATGAATAAAACCTCCGCATGTTACAATAAATTTTGTCTTTTTATCTTTAGGCCATATTTTATACACTTTTTCTAACAACTTTTTAACTTGTTCTGGATTTCCCCCCCATTTATTACCTACTGTAATTCTGGCAAAGTAAGGATCGGGTTCTACAATAATATCAATGTTAAAATTAGCTAGCTTTTCATTAAGAATACTTTTAAATTTTTTAATGTCTTTAGGATTATTTGGATCTAAAGTACACCATTTCATTCTTTTGGCAAAAATTCTAATTGATGGATTTAAACTTTTAAATATGGGTAGGAAGTCCCGTAATGTGTCATACCATGCTCTTTGTTCATCCCGAAAAACGGGATCGTTATCTTTTCTATTTAAATCTTCACACTTTTTAATCCAATTTCCTTTTGAGAAGCCAACCGTAAGTTCAAGCGGATAATTTTGAAGGGTGATTTTCCTCGGGGTTGTAAAATGCTGTGACTCATCGAACTCTAGTATAAATCCCGGATTTGGGATAAAATAATCACAACCAGATATTTTATTTGCACGAGTAAAATTTTCAAAACCTCTATAATTTTGGAGCGCAGTATGAATTCGTTTCAATTGTTTATAAGATTTTAAATCTTTAAAATCTTTCAAATGAGTACTTAATTCAATTTTATAATCTCTCTCTACTTGTTTATATATTTTCTGTAAAAGTAGGTAAATTTTATTTTTGCATTCAGTACAATGTTCAGTATGTTTTTCATTCACCCTATAGGATTTACCTTTTTTTGGGATTTTTAACTTAATTGTAGTTGCATTTTTTTTTTTTGGTTCAGTTTGTTCCAAGGAGCCATGCTTTTTTATAATTACAAACCCTAATTTTTTTAAGAAGTTATTTGATTCTAAACCACCTTTAAAAGTGTTTGATTTAAGCTCTTTTCCTGCTACATTTTTATATGCCAGAGAAATTACATATTTTGGGGGGTAACTCTTACCATGCAAACTTAAAACAAACTTTTTTGCTTCTCTTTTTAGAGGAATCCTATTTAAATCCATATTTTGTATTGCTTTGAGGATATCTTCTCTTTTTATTGTCTTTGGTATCATATATTCCTATCAGTTTAAGTATTTTTCTCTTAAAGTTCTATCAACATTTTAAGAAATCCAATCCTTTATAAGTTATTATCCTTTTGATACCATCTTCTAATAATGAATTTTGAATATTTGGTGGAATTTGGAGGTCTTTATATTGAGTAGGTTCATAATCGTTGCCATCATACAATATTTTACTTGTATATTTCATACTAGGAATCGAAAATGATAACAGAGTACCGTCTGGGAGAATCGGACTCCCTTCTCCCCCAAATTGAGAATCAAATCCTTTCCGACTAAGAATAATTTTCATAATTTTCTGAATGAAACCTTTTATTTTTATCTTAAAACTATTATGACATTTTTTTTTTTTTAATAATTTTGCAAGTCTTGAGGATATTGACATTAAAATTATCCCGAGTATAAGAAAGGTTATCGACAAGGGTAAAAATCCATTATGACCGAACGAATCGAATAATCAATATTATTATAAATCTATTTGGATTAAAGAAAACTTTATCTAATATTAACTAAACTTATTTATGCTATACCTTCAAATACATTCGCTTTACTAAATAAATGAAAAATTAAAGACACTGATGCTTCAGCACTTAGAATTTGAAATTTATCCGATTTACCTGAAGCCCAATCGCAGATACTTTTAATTACAATCCAATCTATATTCTTTCTACTTGCTGATGCATACAAACCTCCCGCTTCCATATCTCCTCCAATAGCTTCAGGATATTTTCCTAACTGCTCATTTCTAAAAGTAATATTATCAATTAATTTTTCTCCAGAAAGCATTAAACCAAAATGCTTGTTTGAATATAAATTATCTGCAATTTTAAATTCCCAATCGATAGCACTTCTGAAACGATTAAGTAGAAGAGAACTACACTCTACTCTTGGGGCACGAGATAAAGTTTTAGTCCCCACTCTTTCAATTTCATAATTAATAAGGTTTTTTGAAATGAGAATATCTCCTATTTTTTGGTTAGATTCATTAAATCCAAATGCAATCCCACATAGAATAGCTATTTTTGGTTTCCAAAATGAAAAAGCTTCATAACTTGTTAATATTATACCATCTCGTGTTGATGAACCGGGCTCACACATAGTTAAAGCTATGTTATATACACCCAATTTTCCTATAAAGTATGTTTCTGAACCAATATATCCCCTTAGAATATTATTTTTATCATCAAGAGGTTCCATACTTTTTAACACTGTTATTCTTTCAATCTCTATTGCTGTAAAAATTAGAATATTTATTTTAGAAACTAATTGTTTGAGTATAACTTTAGTTACATCCTCAAATTCCGCAGTATCTCTCAAATTGTCTTCATTTTCATAAGTGTAAATTTTATAAAGCTCAATTATGTATTCCAAAATTTCATTTGGTTGAAAATTTTCAAATTCTTCATTTGACTCAATTTTGAGAATTTTAATTTTTGAGATATTCATAAAAAAATCATTAATAAAATCATCTTCGAGATTATAGACTATTAAACCCAATTTTCCTTTAGTTTTTTCTAAAGATCTAAGATATTCTAATTCGTCCTTTTTCCAATTCATATTTAAAAAATTCTTAGAAATTACAATAAATCCAAAATTATGAGTATTAATATTATCAGCAACTTCTTCAACAATATTATCTCCGATGCTGAAACTCAATTCAGATTTTACATTAAAACCTGAATTCTGAATTTTTTTTATCAGAGCTTCAATTAATACTTCTTTGTCTTTAAGAGAGTAGCCAATAAAAATTTCAGTACTCATAATTTTAATTATTTAGTTAATAGAAATTTTATTATTTTAAATTAATAATTTTATTCTAATTCCCCTTATCGGATTCAAATATATTTTCAATGATTTTTTTTAGATTTTTTATTAAATTCAATTTAATTTCTTCTGACTTTCCGTCTATTCTAATTGAAATTTTGCTAAAAGGTTCTAATATATCTGATGGTGTACTTATTGAGATATAACAATAAGCATTATTTTCTTGGAAATAAAAAATGCCCCCAGTATTAGATATATTTTCTACTATTAAATTTAGGTCTAGTATTAATGGAATCCATTTATTAGCTTTCGGAACTATTTCCTTTGGTACTTCCTTTTCTATTAAGAAGCTATTTTCGCTAAATATTATTTGCTTTGATAACATTGAGTCTTTATCATTATCATCTAAATCATTTTTAATAAAATCTAGAAAGATTTTTTGATTATGGTGAGAAATACATGTAATATCAGATTCTAACATTTCAATTGCAATATTAAAATAATCCAAATAAGAATTATCAGAATTGTATAAAAATTGTTTCCAATTAATTAATCCATCATTTGATTGAGCCTCTTCTAATATTTCATTTTTAGCTTCAAAAATTCGCCTCATATTCAGATAAATTATATAATTTTCATCATTCAGTCTGAATAGTGGTTCTTTCTCTCGAAATTTTCTTAGTTCTAAGCGTCCTTGCAAACTTAGGCTTCTTAGCACGTACAAAAGGTATTTCTTTTTAATATCAAAAATCTCATTTTTAATTTTTATGAAAAAATTGTTAAAACCTATTTTTTCTACACCTTGTTTTTGAAGATCTTCTACTAAATTTAAAATAGCTTTAGTTTCATTAGTGTTGATTTGTCGTTTTGGTTTTAAATTTCTAATCTCTTCAGTTATCTTTTCTTTTAAAAGTTTAATACCAATGATTTTATCTCTCTCATCCGAAAGTTTTGTTGTAATTGGAGAGATAACCTCTTCTGGATGATCATTATTGTATTTATTTATAAATTTAATTGTTCGATTACGCTCGTCTCCATGGGTTTGTACAAAAATAAAATTTCCTCTATAACCAAAATCTTCAAACAGTCGATTTCTAATATTAACAGCAATATTAAAAGTTGTCGGAGAACTTTGGTTATAAACAATAATAATTATATCAGAGTCAATAATATGTGGTAAATGGGCAGGAATAATACTACTTTGACCACCAAAATCATGAAATATAACCTTTAACGGCTTATCTAATTCGAAGTCCCAATCCCATACGGTCCTCATTTCGGTTGATTTCAAAGAAGGATCAAAGCCATCATAGATTATTGCATTGCATAGAGTAGATTTTCCTGTCTGAGTATGTCCGATAACACCGAGTTTTGCATATTCAAAGCTTTGGTATAAGGTTGTATTTGGTTCATGTATTTCTATTTTATAAATTCCATTCTTTTGAAAAATAAGAAATTCATTCCCATTTTCATATAAAAATTGACAATTAGATTTAGCATATCTATAGATTCCTGTTGTCTCAATATCTAAAATTATTATTTCATTGAATGTTAAGGCATATACTTTTTTAGAATCATCAGAAAACTTAAGATATGCTCCCATCCCCGATCCAGAAAAATATCTCAAATATAAAATCCAATCTTCTCGTGAATTGTTTTCTTGATATTTTTTAAAGATTTGTATTGTACCTTCCTTACTTAGGGTAGCAAAATAGTCTCCTGATGTATTACAAGCAATTGCTTGAATTGTTTCTCGAGTACTTGTAAGAGAACGTTTTTTTTTTAAAATACCATCTTTGAAACCCCAGAGTACTATATTTCCGTTAAAACCTCCTGAGATAATTAGGTTATTATCAAAATATTCTAATCCAAATATTGCATCACTACCATGTCCATCAATGTTAACATTGTTAAGTTCTTGGTTAGTAGTATAGTAAGATAAATTACCAAAAGTAGAGCCTATTAAAAAACTATTATCGTTTATCCATTCTGAACAAAATTTCCTATTATACTTATCAAATTCTCCAATTTTGTCATATATTATCAAATCATTGTCAACATCATATAATTTTAAGCAACCTGCATCTAGAGTTGTTATCAGAATTAGAGAATTATTCATAAACCGAGTGACTGATCTAACCGCATCAATTTTTTCAAATTTAAACTCTTTTATTTTATTTAAAGTATTTGAATTAATATCAAATTCAAAAATTATAACTTTTCCATCCAAATATCCAAGTATTAGACGCTTCTTATCAGGTAAATATAATCCTGTAGAAATTTTTTCAGAAATATCATAAAATTTACTTTTATATCTTAAAATCCACTCAATCATGATATAATTATGTCTCATTTTTATTAAACTTAAATGTAAGTTTTTAGGATACTCTATGTAAAAATTTTTCGTGAAACGGTTATGTTAATAGAAAAGAAATCTTTTAAAAGATCTTATGGAATCAAGAAATTATATAGAAGCGATTAAAAATTGGCATAAAAAAGCAGAGAAAGGAACGGATTATTTCGTAAAATTTATTCTTGAATATATATCCTTTATTGCCTATCTAAATAGAGATCAGGCAGGCAATAAAGATAGACAATTAATTCAAAATTTAAAAACAAATGAGGTTTTAAAAAATGAGTACTTGAACAAATTGGATAAAAGGCTTATAAAAAATATAATAAATAAATTAGATTTAGATCCAATCAAAAACGTAACCAAACACAATGACAAGTGGTGGGATTGTAATTCTACAGATCCACCAAATAATGTAAGTCAAAATGATGGAAAGATAAGGTCAATAAAGGATTTTACAAATATTATTGAATTTATTTATCGCGCAAGAAACAACTTATTTCATGGTAAAAAAGGTCCCAATTACGAAAGAGATACGATAATCGTGGAATTTGGATATAAATTATTAAAACCTTTAATGACAATTTTACTTGGAAAATAATAAAAACGGCCTTCTTTGTTGGAAAATGATCGTGAAATAACCGTTTCACGAAGATAACAGTAAATTATAGAATAGTGATATGATTTAAAATGAAACTTAGTCCCTTAGGACCTTTTAAAAAAATATTTTTTTCATTAATAACAGGAAAATTGGTACTTAAATCAGACGAATATTCTCCAACTGAGAAGCTATTTTTTAATTTAAGAAAATCATAATCATTACCATTTATATCTCCAGAATCACCAATCTTTAAAATTGAATTTAAGTTTCGAATATTATATATTTCTGATCCTTTTAATAACGCTCCGTATTTTGAAATTTTTTTGGGTAAAATGTCATATGAGTAATTTGTTGATACTAATTTCCATTTATTAAAATTTGATATAAATGAAGTACATAAGTTATAATTGCTATTATTATCAAAACATGCAAAACCAGATAGGTTTTGTTTAAATTTAATATGATTTTCCTTTAAAAATTGGAAAATTATATCATAATCACTGAAAGTTTTAGCATTTAATTCAAATATAAAGGATTTATCTCCTAGAATAATTCTTGCTCCATTATATTGAGAAATTAATATATATTTTTGTAAAGCAAAATTATCCAAAGGAAACTGATCTAATATTGACTTTCCTCGCCCAGTTAATATAAATATAGGAATTTTTTTTTTATTTAACTTAATTAATATATCTAATATGTGAGGATCTACATAATCTGTTCTTTTTTTTATAGGTATTAAAGTTCCATCAAAATCTAATGCAAGTCCATAAAATTTCTCCTTAAAGATTGAAATTAAGGATTTCTTGAGGAATGAGATTTTCTTTGATTTAATATTATCGATTCTTCTGATTTTTGCTGAAATAATATTTTCAAGTACCTTTTTTGGAAAAGTATCAAGAGAAAAAGAGTTAGATTTCATTTAATTCACTAGTAAAGCCCGTTCCAATTATATAATCCTTTTGCTTCATTTGGGAACCCTGGTTTTGAAGGATCTTGATTGTAAATTTTTCCCAAGGCGTTAACAAAAACTAACATTTGAATGTGAAGATCAACCATTCCAATAAAATCATTGGAATTTGTTTCTAAACTTACCACAGGTGAAACTTTTGATAATTTTTTATCAATAAATTCTGCTAAATCTTTAGTTTCTGGAGTTTTAAATATAACTACAATTCGATTATCTGGATTTTTAAACAGATTTATATATCTTCCATGAGTATAGTTTTTTAATTCAGATACTTCAATAGTACCTAGATTACATTCAACAATTTTTGACTCTAAATCGATTAGAGCAGGTTCAGCCCAATTTGTTCCTAATGCAACTATATGGAATTTATCTTTTATATGCAACATATTAAGTTTTTGATAGATATCATCTAAGATATGTTTCATATGTCTTTCTATTAGATTTTTTAGATTTTTTTGTAAAAGAAATTCTGTATATTTTTCATCCCATTCTTCTTTATAAAGAAATTTTGCTAATATACATAATGAAGAAAACATTGAATATACCCCAACAAAACCTCTTTCTTCCTTAGGAGTTATAACAGGTAATATAAAATTATTTTTCGAATTTTTAATCTTAGAAGCTAGAAGTGAATTTAAATTTCCAGTTAATAAGAAAATTTGTTTACTTTTGATATCTATTGCTCTTTTAAAGCAACTTTTAACATCTGAATTTGTTCCACTATATGATATTAGGCATATTGGATAATTTTCTTGAATTTTTAATATATACTCAAAAGGTGTATAAGCATATACAGAGAATTTTTGATTAGGAGGATTAAAGAGTTGTTGCATTGCTTTGGCAACACTATATGAAGCCCCTGAACCAATTATAATTAAAATATCCCCAAAATTCTCAAATTCATTAGTTTTAATATAGTTTTCATAATTCTTCAGGGCAAAATCAAATACTTTTGGTATATTTAATAAATTATTTTCAAATACTCCTTTTCCCTTATTCCTTAGTGAAATTTTTTCATTTAATTTATTCGATTGATTCTCATCATTAATATCTTGAATTTTTTTACCAAAATTTTCAATTAAGTTAATTGATTTTTCAAATTTTTCTCCTTCAATTTTATAATCATTTAAATATTCATTTAAACCGCTAAATTTTTTCAGATTATTAATGTAATCATAAATATAAGTTCTTGAACCAATAAACAAACATGCTTTTCTCGCATTCTTGATACAATTTTGAATTATCTTAATAAATTGCTTTTTATCAATATTTTCTAAAGATTTGTTATTTCTATTTAAATCAAAAATTTGTTTAATTAACATTGCCATAAAAGCATCCCCAGCACCTGCACTGTCAATAACATTCTCTATCTTTTCAACCTCACAACTAATCTCACCAATATTAATATGATAAGCTCTTATTGGTTTCTTTCCATCAGTAATAATCCATATTGAGATATTTGGGTTTAATTCTTGAAAATTCTTAAATTTTAAATTTTTACATAAAAAGGTAAAGAGTTTTTTTGGAACTTGGACAATATCTGCTATTTCTATTGCTCTCCTAATCAAGTTTTCTTTCAAATATCTAGTTGAAATCGTCCCTAAATCAAAGATCAATCGAATTTTCTTCTCTTTAGCTAATTCAGCAAATTCTAACAAACTTTTTGAAAGTCTATCCATATAAAATAATTTACATTCATCAATTGAATTTTTAAATTCTTTCATGAAAAATGATTTTCTAAATTGAACAGAATATGCTTGCTTTTTATTTGATACTGGAGAATTTGAACTAAATTTGTGATTCCAATGGTTATTTGATTTCTTTATTAAATGATAATATTCTCTTGTTTCTGCATCTTCACTAATATGAATAATATTATTATTCTTTGAGTTGGAATTAATGTCCTTTAAAGCAATATTTAAAATATTTGGTTTTTTATTGCCTACTGCTCCTATTAGTTTAACTGGAACACCAAATGATTTCAGTGCGAAATATACATTAGCAGCAGAACCTCCTCCAATGGAACCTATATAATCCCAATTTTTTTCATTTTTTAAAAAAATATGATCTGCTGTTATTAATCCAGCAATAAAAATAACTTCTGAATTCATCCTAATTTTTAAAAAGGTGTTTTTCTCGTTAATAAATTATCACAGAATAACAATTTATTGAAAATACTTTTAAATAATTAAATTTTTATAAAAATATCTAGAAGAAGGGGTTAAATAAATACGAAATCAAATTGTATTATCAACTTTCTTATTCTAAATTGAGGGGTGCATATGGAAACAAAGTATGCTGAGGATACGTATGTTATTAAAAAAATTAATGAGCTCTGTGAGAATAAATTAGATAATGACTTTATAAGTGATTTAATGTTTTTAAATAATTTTAAATTTAAATATTATGAGCAATTTGCTCCAGGTTTAAATTTTTTTGAATATCTATACCTCTGGTTAAAAAATTTTGAAAAAGATGATAGATTAGAAGCATTAAATATACTGAAATGTCTTATCTTTTTTTCAAGAGAGGAAATGAAAATCCTCTCACACCAAATCTTTAGAGAAAAAATAAAAAAATATTTACTAAAATTAATTATAAAGGAAAATGAAGAATTAAATATTTTTGACTACAGAGGAGCTTATAAACAATATATTGAGTATTTAAATGAATCGTTATTCATAGCTTTAAGCGATGGGGCGATGATAGATTATTTTCGAAGACAAAATGTAGAAAATAATGACCAAATCGTTTCATATTATAAATTACATTTAGACGCTCAATTTGAAATAGCCTTTAAGAATTTTGAAGATAGAAAAAAACCATATAGATTCTTTTTTCTCATTGAAGATTTTGTTGCTTCAGGTACTACCTTTTTAAGAGATAAAAATAATATTGAATTCTGGTTAAATGAAGATAACATTAATGAATTAAATAAATGTGATGATATAAATAACTTAAGTAATAAACCTACAAAGAAACCTAATCTAAAGGGTCAATTAATAAGGTTTTTAAAGTACTGGTCCCATTTAATAAACCTTAATAAAAAAAACAAAATTATTTACTGTCCCTATGTAATGACTTCTTTTTCAAAAGATAGAATCAAAGCTATGATAAAGTATTATGGTTCATTAAACTATATTCAAGACCTCGAAAAAATAAAAATCTTACCTCAATTAATTATTCCAAATGAGCTTCGAGTAGTTAAGTCTTGTTCAAGCTCAGAATTAAGAAATATTGAACTGAAGCAGGCTTTAAATATTGAAAATTTATGTAAAAAATATTATAATAAGATAGAAAAACATCTAACCCCCTCTCATCGGTTAGGTGGCGGTATAAAATTCGGTTTTGGACAAAGAGGTTTATCTGTAATTAAATATAATAATGTTCCAAACAATTCAATATATTTAATATGGTTTCCTACAGGATGGAATCCAATTTTCCCTAGATTTAAAAGACATAAAAACTAATGAAAATTTTTATAAAAGGTGCAAAGTAAGTGATATCTAGAAGAAATTTTGACATCCCCCCAAATCCATTCCAAGTTGAGAGAAATGAACTTTTAAATAGGAGTATTATAAATTATATTGATTCATTTTCAGTTGAACCTTACCGAATAGGAGAATTAACAACTATCTTTAAGGAAAAAGATATCTTACTATTAGGGGCTCCCGGAGTGGGTAAGTCGAGTCTGATTAGATTGTTAGTATGGGATGTTTTAATAGAAATTAATGAAAATCATAGAAGAAAATTCGATTTTTTGAGTGAATTTTTATATGTAAGTGATAAAACGAAGAAATTACCCTTTTTCGGGATTTATATTAATTTAAATGAAGATATGAATAAGGATTTTTATGGTACAAGACTAAGGAGTGAAGAATGGATGAAATTATTTTTTTATTATTTTTCTTTATTTGTTATTTCAAAATTTATTTACAATATAAAACAATATACTTCAAAAATTCAATGTAATGATGTTTTTTTAAAAGAAATTAAATGGGAAATTGGAGAAGTGCCACAATTTATCTCAAAAACAAAAAACCTAACTGAACTTAATCAAAAAATAAAATCAAAATTGATAGATATTCAGAATTTTTTAATTTCTTTTGATTCTATCCAAGAAAAAAAAAAAAAATTAAAATTTTTTTCTACTGAATTCTTTTCAATTTCCATAGAAAATATAATTAATTCGTTAAACGTGGGTTTCAATAGAATAATTCTTATCTTAGATGATTTATCATGGCTTCCAGACCAATTAATTGATTCGATACTTTCATTCTTTGGGAGAAGATATAAAAATTTGGAAATAAAACTTTCAAGTAGGGATAAATCTTTCATTACTGATAAAGTGTCAAAGTTAGATCGGAGGGATTTAATACTTATTGACTTTGATTATCTTTTGATGAATTACAGGAAAAAACGATTTTACAATAGGATGGCAGAGGATATTATAAAAAGAAGGATGTCAAAAAAAGGATATTTTTTCGGAAATATTAATGAGGTGTTTCCTTCAATAAATCAAGATAAAGAAGCAGATTTTTATTCAAATAAAATAAATATTATTGAAAATGACGCTTTTTTTATTAATTGCATAAAAAAAATGAGTAGATTAATGAAAATTGAAGAACTTTTAGTAGATTTGTTGGATTTAAAAATAGAATTAAAGGAAAGTTTGATAATTGAAAAGATTAATGAATATAAAATAACAAACTTTATAGTGACAAATGCTCATATAAGCAATATAATATATTTAATAAAAATATATGAAAAATTAAATGAAATAAAAAATCCACTAGATAGAAAAATTCTTGAAATCTTAACAGCTAGAAAATTTAACGGAAATTTATCAGGAAGTTCTCTTAGAAATATTTTTGATATTTTAGACAAAGAGATAGAAAACATTAAAAAAAATAAAAATTTAACAAAAATTAGTTTATACTTATTGGCTAGAGAAGCTACTCAATTAAAATTATATTCTGGATTAGGAGATATAGTAAAAATTTCTTCATTTGTTATAAAAGATCTTCTAGAATTGTTGGAAGTAATATTTAGTAAATATATTTCATGGCAAATGAAAGAGTATGGTTCTATTTTTGATAATCCAATAATACCTTCTAAAATTCAAAGTGAAGCTATTTATGAATATGCTAAGAAGAAAATCAAAATTAATTTATTAAAAAGTACTAAATATGGTGTAGTTTTATATAAATTTTTTGAGGGTCTTAATGAATTTTTTAAAGATCAATTTGAAATTCAAGCATCATATCAAAATGGAAGGAGCGGTTTCGCTTTAAGCACTTTAGAAGAATGTGTCAAATTAAAAAGATCAAAAATTTTCAGTGAGGCTTTAGCTAATTCATACCTTATCTCAAAGGATATAAGTAAAGGATATGAAGAACATAAAAAGAAATCCGATTATGTTTTTTATTTACATCGTGTTATATGTGTATTTTATGGTTGGCCTATAGCTTTAGGAGGATATAAATACACACGATATGAAGATGTAATGAATTTTTTACTTAAAGGAATGATTCCTCCTAAAAAAAAAATAAAACAATCCTTAATGAATTTTATTAAAAGATCTGATGATATTTGAAATGTCTATAGTAGAAACTTTTGAAAGCTGGTATTTTTTTGAGAAATGGATTAAATTTCTAAAAAAATTTGATTTTACGAATTCTTTATTCATAGGCAGTGCAGGTTTTGAAGACCGTTCATTATCTTCACTTAAATCATTAATAAATAATGAAAGCTTTAATACTAATTTGTTTAAATTTTATTTCTTTTTTCTTGAATCACATAGTGCAATAGATCAGGAGAGTGTAATGGGATTAGAAATTAAGAAAGAAGCAGATAAAATTGATGAAGAAACTCTTAAAATGGTTGAAAAATTAGAGATTTTGAAAAAAGGAAAAAATCTAAATTTACAAATTCATCCTTTTAAAAGAACGAATATTAATGAACAATTTATTGGACATGAAGAAATTTATAATATTATTCAAAATGATTTTTTAGGAGGATTTCCAAGTAAAGTTTTCTTAGATGTTTCCGCATTTCCACGGACTGTGTTTATACCTTTAATAAAAATTCTATATCAGAATAAACAAGTAGAAAATTTATTTATTGTTTGGACAAACAAAGGTGGTTTGGAGTATGAGGAGAATGTGAGCAATTACGATCAAGTTGTGGATATTCCTTTATTTTCTGGTGTTAACATTGAAAAAGAAGAAATGAAATTTTGGTTACCAATATTAAATTATAATACTAGTATGATTGATCTTGTGTTGAGTCAAAAACAATTCAAAACAAATTCTAGTCTATATCCAATTGTTACTTTTCCCTCTCACTGGCCTCACGAGACAAATAATTTGTTATTAGAGAATAAAAAATTTTTCATCAACAAAACATTCGAAATTGACAAAGTATTATATCTTCCATATAATAATCCCTTTGAATTTTTCATAGGTATAATAGAATTTTACAAATCAAAGAAAAAAATACTAAGTAATGATTTTACTTTAACCATATCTCCATTTGGATCTAAGGCTCAATCTATTGGAGCATCCTTAGCAGGGATTCTTTTGGAAAATGTTAGACTTACAATATGTAGACCTGTTCAATACCACTATGATCTTAAAAGTCCCCCAAAAGAAGAAGAAAGTAAATCCTTTATTGCTTGGATCAAAGAACCACCTAAATAATTTGATAAATTATCGATATTGGTCCTACAATATAAATAAATGCATTAGAAGGCATGACATCACCTTATTTGATGATTAGGACCAAGAGTGGGATTATCATGACTAAACAGAAATTACTAATTTTATTTATTTTTTAATTTATTCACTTCTAGCCTAGATCAATGAACACATCAACAGAAAAATGATCTGAACCAGTCGATGCATGGGCAGTATCCCCAGTGGTAGAATTGATAATTTTAGATGAAAAAAACTGATTGACATAAATAAAATCGATACGGGAATCCCAGCTAGGATTAGTAATACCCCAATCCGCGGGATTCAGAGTTCGATAGACATCAGTCCAACTATGAATTGCAGAAGAATAGGTGCTAAAATCACCCCCCGTTGCGGGATTGTTATATGGAGAAACCATCATACATAAAGGATTATAGCCAAGTCCGATCTGAAGCGTATTAAGGTTCCAATCCTCCGGAGAAAAGGAGTTTAGGTCACCTAGATAAACTATAGGTATATTTCCTAAATTATCCATATAATTAATAATACCCTCTTGTTCCCATTCTCTTCTTTGTTCATTAGTAGCTCCAGACATGGCTTTTAAATGAGACCCAATAATGTGTGCTAGTGTTCCACTTACATTTACTTCTACATCATAGAAATCATGAGTAACATCATAACTCGTAGTATTATCCAGCGGGACATGGGTTATCTGATTATAACTAATAACAGGATAACGGCTCATGAGTGCAGCTCCATCAGTAGAATACGATATTCCTTGAGTACAATATCCCATATAGGGATCTTCGTCTGTAAAATAGGTGTTAAACTCATTTACATATTGGTTTAACTTAGAATTGCTGTTATCATCCCATATTCCCGTTTCAAGGAACATAATTATATCTGCATTCTCTTCATGTACTACAGTTTTCCAATCCGGATAATTTACGTCTTCACCACTCTCTTTTATGTTGAAAGTCATCAATTTGAAGATTTCAGAAGGTTCATGGTTAATTTCAGAATTATTTACAACAACAGATATTTTATCAGAGCCGTTATTTCCAGAAGGATCGATAGCTATACATAAAATAGTATGAGTCCCATTATTTTCTTGTGTTGTATCCCAAGAATAGGTGCTTGTACTTGATTTTAACACAGTATCAATATAGATCGCATAAGAACTGATCCCAGTATCATCAAGAGCATCCATTATTATAGAGACACTGCCTGAAACTGTCGAATTTGCTACAGGAGACGTAATTGTAACATTTGGTGAACTAATATCTAAAATTTCGCTATTGTTAACTGTTATCAATAATGTATCCGTCCCAATATTACCTGAAGGATCAAATGCTTCACAGAGAATAGTGTGAATGCCATTATTTACCTGTGTTGTGTCCCAAGAGTAGGATTTTGTACCTGTTTTAAAAATATCATCAATAAAAATTGCGTAAGAACTGATTCCATTATCATCAGTAGCACTCATATCTATAAATACAGTACCCGATACTGTTGAATTTGCAGTAGGAGATATAATAGTAACATTTGGCAGAGTTTTATCTTTATCCTTACTATTATTAATAAATACAGAAATTTCATCCTGTCTCCAGAGAGTATTGTCTTTAGCTCTACATGTTATTGTGTGTTGACCATCTACTTCCTCAATTGTATTCCAACTATAGTGATAAGAGGATGTTTGAATGATTTCTCCATCAATTAGAATCTGAAGTTCTGTGATTACTCTTTGCTGGTCAGTTGCAGTAAAGTCAATTGTAATGATTCCAGAAAGATTCGCCCCTTGAGCTGGGTTCGTAATCTTAATAATTGGAGGAATTCTGTCAGGAGTATTTAATATAAAAGGCAGAGAGATCATTGACGTAGCACTGACTATCAACAAAGATGAGATAATAGCTAAAGATCTTTTATTTTTCAGTAACCGCATTTTACAACTAATTAGAGCTAATTGAATCCAATTATTTTGATAACTTTTGAGAAATTCTATTCTTTAAAGATTTCTGTATTTAAAATAACCTATGAGAGTTAATAAATATTAATTTGTAGAATAAATGCCACTTATTATCCCAATGATAAGGCTTTTTAAAAAAACATCTACTTGAAAAATTCCCAGAGAACATATGTAATCTTAAAAATCTTGAAGTTCTAGATTTAAGCCATAATCATATAATCAATGTGCCTAATTCATTAGGTCAACTTGAACATCTTAAAGATCTTGATTTGGCAAATAACAATATAGAAACACTCCCGAATTCTATTACTGAACTTGCTTGTCTTGAGAACTTGAGTTTAAGTGATAATGAATTAACATCTCTTCCCGAAAGTATGGAAAATTTGAAGAAGTTAACGCGACTGTATTTAAGCAACAATAAAATAAGGAAATTTCCAGAATCTGTCAATAAAATAAAATCTTTAAAAACATTGTTTCTTGATAATAATCAATTGCTAAATTTACCTGACTCTATTGGAAAATTAAAAGACCTCAAACGTTTATATATTTATAGAAATCAGATAAAGGAGATGCCTGAAACCATAGGATTAATAAAAAATCTTAAAACTCTAAGCATCTTTTTTAATCAATTAGAGTATATACCAAATGAAATCGAACAGCTTGAATTCCTTAAAATATTAAATCTTGAAATTAATAAATTGAAAATTATACCAGAAACTCTTGGAAATTTAATATCGTTAGAATTTTTAGGTCTTGAATTTAATGAAATAGAAAACATTCCAGACTCGATTTTAAGAATACCTAAATTGGGAGAATTATCAATTAGCCCAAAGTTTTTGGATGATCAATCGAACACGATACTGAAAATCTTATCTGAAAGAGGGATAGATATTATTAAACCACCCCATAATATGAAGTTCTTCTTTGAGTATGGAGGTTGTATGTTTTGGGAGCACGGAGGAGAAGATGGAGAATATTTACCATTATCCTCGAAGACGGTTAAAGAATTGAAAAAATTCTGTAGTCAATGGGAAAATCAGTACCATCCTGATAGTAAAGAAAGAAGATGGACTAAAGCTGAAAAAGAAGATTTCAAAAAGAAAACAAGTGATATCCTAAAAGTAGTTGAGTCCGAGTTAGGTGAAGATTTTAATTTAGAGTATTAGTTAAAAATAGTAGGAAAGAAAATAAATTGGGGTGGAAAACAGAAACTTCAAAATATTTTGAAGATAAACTATAAAGTGTGGTTGATATGGCAAAAAAATCAAGAACTGGAAAAATAAAAACACCTATTTTTGAATATAGTTGGTATAAAGAAATCAGTAAAA
>LAZR01000471.1_pt1 | contig 32486 bp, 37 predicted proteins | sample 329461 | NCBI WGS metagenome assembly LAZR01 (sample SAMN03002196, study PRJNA259156) | marine sediment metagenome | biome: sea floor; feature: Hydrothermal impacted sediments; material: marine sediment; isolation source: Loki non-amplified sample from Loki's castle hydrothermal vent sediment ...
CGCTGGCGTGCAACATCAATTGTGCTGAATGCGACGTGATGAAGGCCCCGTCCAAAGCAGCTATGGAACTCTATCGGGATTTCATTCCGTTCCTGACCGATGGACTTCGGGCGGGAAACGGAACATCCCCTGAGCCGGAATCGAAAGGGAGTTGACCGATGTTTGTGTCACATAGAGGAATTCTCCTGACGACCGTGATGCTGGCGGCGGCGTCGACCCCCGGTCGATCGGCTGCACAGGACTTAGCCGAACATGAGACGATTTCGTTGCAGCGAGCGATTCAGCTGGCGCTGGCCAACAGCCAAATCCTTCTTGCGGCGGAAGAGGCGCGGCGCAGCACAGAGGAGAAGACGCCGAGCGATGGGGAGAACGGCGACCCGGAGAACGAAGACAACAAGGTGTCCAGCCCAAAGGAAATAGGGGCCGCACTCAAGGATGACCTTTCTCGCAGGAGGGCACAGGCATGACGCTACGCAATGGCTCCAGAGGTGAGGACGTCAAGACGGTTCAGCGCTATCTCGATGAGCTTGGGTACGCCGTGGGCCGCCCCGACGGCATCTTCGGCCGACGCACCACGAACGCAGTGGCAGACTTCCAAGACGCGTACCTTGTGGACGGTATCGTCGACGAGATAACGCTGGCAGCAATCGAGGCTGCCGTGGGCGCCCGCAACACGTCAAAGATGGAAAGCCTCATCGCGCCACCGTATGGGCTTGAAGAGATCCAGGAACGGTTTGGGGTCATAGAATACGAGGAAGCGTCTGGCGGCAACATCGTGATCACGAACGACTGGGCCGAACGGAACATCATCCGTGCCAACCTCCCCGTCGTTGGCACACAGTCGATTCACAGGCTCATGGAGCCGGTCTTCAACGCCGTGCTCAACGAGATCAAGGCCAAAGGTCTCGACGGTAAGATCAAGATGTTCGGGTGCTGGAGTCCCCGCCACAAGATGCACAACCCGAAGCGCAGTCTCTCGACACACTCCTGGGCCATTGCCTGCGATCTCAACTGGCCGACGAACATGCCCGGCAGAGTCGGCGACCTCGACCCGGAGATCGTTGCCACTTTTGAGGCGCACGGATTCAACTGGGGAGGGCGGTGGCGACACAGAGACGATATGCATCTTCAAATCCCGAGGGGGTATTAGGTAGCTTGTTCTGGATTGTGGAAGCGTGGAGCACCGCTAGCTGGATGTCCCCAGGCTGGCATTAGTTGCGACGGATGATGCGATGGTGATATACGCGAATGGAGACCGCAACCTCCAGTAACGGAGACCAGCATGGCAAAAGAATTGGCAACATTCGAGGTGATAATCAGAGGGACCAAGGCGGGGCCGACCCAGTGCTTCCGGCGTTACATCACGAGGGACTCTGTGAACACCGGGTTGAAGCAGCGCAACGAGTCCGAGATGGGTTCACCCGATTTTACCAAGGTCTTCCATGACGCCGGGACAGTTGGCGAGCTGTGGAGAGACATCATTGACCAGACGGAGAGCGATGAAGGCATCGCATAGGAGGACGCCATGAAGCTAACAAGACGAGTTCTTACCGCCATGGCTTTGGCCTTGGCCGCCATCACCATGGTTGGTGCGGCGGCACCAGGCAAAGTGATCAAGGGCGACATCGCGTTCACGACCCTCGACCTATTTGCCGCTAACGCCACTGCTATCAAGTGCGTCAAACTTGGCAAGGCCATGTTCGTCCACAAGGTCGTCTGCAACTGCTACACGGGCACGGCTGACCTCACGGTCATGGACGATGACGAGTCTGTCTTTCCGACCGCGACGGCGACCCAGCAGGCAACACCGCTTGTGATTGCAACCGGCTGTACAACCTCCTCGGTTATCCTGACCGTCGACTCGTCGGTCATCTCTGAGACGGCAGCCTTCGGAGAGATTTGCATCCAAGCAGTGGCAGTCGGCGGCGAAGCTGCGCTCAACTGTAGAATCAGGGCGACTGCCGGGAGCCACGGCAAGCCGTGAGACTCGCCTTCGCCATCGTTGCCGGAGTCGTTCTGGCTGCGGCCGTTGTCACAGCCTCAAAGAGCATTCCCGGCTACTGCGGCCAGCAATGGCCGAAGCTTTTTGCGGCGTCGCTCTGTGGACACGTCACTCATGCCGGGGGTGATGCCGTAGGCCGACAGCTCGGCACCTTCGTCCGCGGAACCAACCGCGCGATGCAGACCGGCGGCCTTGCGTCGCCGACCTGGACAAAGCTTGGGCTGGAAGAGCCTGGAAGCTGGCAGCACACCGACGGGCACGACTACGTCGTCATCGAGAGCGTGCAATTCGAGCTTGCGTGCAACGGGTGGAGCACTTTCCAAGACTGGCCTGTATCCCGATGCCTGAACTCGACCTGTACGCGTGACACGACGACGCTGGGGCCAGGTGGGCAGGCAATGCGAGCTACTTTTAACACCGGCGCTGGACAGATCTACGTTAGGCCGGATGCCCCTGGTATGGTAGGGGGTGATTGGGTAACCCAGTGTGTCTACGCATGGGTGGAGTCAGGTACGCTACCGATCCGGGTAAGCGTGAAGCTTGGCACAACGCCGAACATCACGGCGAACAACGATGTTACCCTGACTACAATCCCGACTGAGCATTGTGTGAGGCTCCAGCACGACGGAATCGTTGGTGACACCATGTTCGCGCGGCTCTTCGAGGATCCCGCGGGTGATGGGACCGGAGTACCTTTCCTCGTCGGGTACATTTCCATCCTCAACTCTAGCATTGCGACTACGCCGATTGATCATAGTGCGGCTGTGACGCCATGTAACACGGGCACCCAACGCGAGGCAGACGTGCTCCCGTTCAGCACAAAAGACCTCAGCGTCGAGTCTGGCGAGGGGCAGGTGGACGTCGCCTGGCTGTACTACCCGTACAACTGGCCAGCGACCCCGACAGTCAAGACCATTGTCGACTTGCTGGAGGCGGCCGACTGGCGGGTGATCTACGACCGCCCCGACGCGAGCACGAACGAGATCCAATTCGACGCCGGAGGCGCCTCAGTAGCCATCACCACGACCTTCGCCCGCGGCGACGTGGCGCGCCTGACCATCCGCTGGCGTTCGGGCGAACCGCTGCAACTCTGCGTGGATGGCGTGTGCGCCACGAGCGCTGGCAACTACACCCCACCGGCGGGGTTCGACACCAACGGCTGCTGGGGCTGCCACGACCCCGACGGCACCCCGGGCAAGTTCCTGGACGGCGGGCTGCGCGAGGCACGGCTACGATGAGCCCGATGCTAAAAGCCATCTTCGGCACGAGCGCTGGCGTGATAGGCGTGGTGACCTTAGCTCTGATCTCCAGCGGCGGTGACCCCGAGGTAGACCCACTGCCTACACCCCCGCCGCTGGCACAGAACGATGCCGGGTACTACTTCGCCACGCTCTGTGTCGAGGTTCCGGCGACGCCCCCGCGTGAGGAGTGCAAGCACCTTGTGACCAGGAGCCTTGAGAAAGCCCAGAGGCTTCAAAAGAGCGGCGCGTATGTCGGCGGGCGCTACACCGACATCGCTGGTCACCCGGCGTCGAACACGGTGATTTGGGGCAACCCGAGACCGGGGAGGCCGAGACGGTGACCATCGAAGTCTACCAGTTCGTCGCCACCGTGCTCTTCTCCCTGCTGATGGGCAGCATTGCCGCTGCTACACTCGTGGCCCTGCTTACGAGTCGCAGTGAGAGCGTGCGAGAACGGCTGGCCAAGCTTGAGAAAGCCCAGGAGCTACAGTTCAACGAAGTCGTCAAGCGCCTCAAAAACATTGAGACGCACCTGTTCCCCGTGCCCACCGCACCCCCGGGTGGCGAATGAACTAGGAGGAAGCCATGCGAACGCTTAAAGCCACGAGAACACTTGCTGATAATCTTTGGGACGCTTTGGCCATCTGCCTTTCGTGTCTAGGGATCGCCATAGGGATCGGCGCACTAATTACGGCAAGCGTCGCTCTTGGCGAGGTCTCTGCCTCGCCAACTGATGTCGGCGTCGGGACCATCGTCCAGGGCGCCGGTGCCACGGTTCAAGCTTTCGGCACGAGCACGGTCCTGGGGCTCGCCGCGTTGGTGAACTTGCTCACGAACCTTCTCAAGCTACCGTTCATCCGCACCCTGCTGATTGAGCACAAGAAGCGCTGGCTGATCCCGATCATCTCCATGGGCCTTGGCGTGGCAGCGGCCCTGCTGACAAGCCTTGTACAGGGGCAGCCAGTCGGTGATGCGATCCTCGCCGGGCTGATGGCTGGTGGTCTCGCCATCGGCGGGAACGAAGCGATCAAGCTGCGTCGCAGGGATAAGCGGCAGGCATGACCATGGTCTTCGTCGCGCTGTTCAGTCTTGTGCTGGGCGGATTCATCGTCTGGCTCGTGATGCGCCGGGATGACAAGTCCAGCGATATCGTTGTTGAAGCGCAGCTCGTTGCCAGCGATATAGACGTCGCCGCCCAGGCGGAGCTGGACAAGAAGCTTGAAGCCGGCGGCAGGGACCGGGAGGAGCTGGCGCGTATCGACAAGATCAAGGACAAGCGCGAGCGCTACAAGGCCAAGGCCGACTTCGCCAACCGGAACAACCCCAAGCGGGAGTCCAGCAGGTGAGCCGCAGCGAGACGCCGGGCGACGACACTGCCATCGTCCTCATCCTTGTCCTCGGGCTCGTGGTTGCCGTGAGCGCGCTCGTGCCTTATTGGGAGTCCCTGCAATGACCCGCAGCACCGCAGCAGCCATCTTCCTGAGCTTTGCCATAGCCGCCGGCCCCGCCTACGCCGACCCGGAGGTCACGCCGCTGTTCGAGGGCGAGACGGCCAAGTTCGACGGGTTCCTTGTCCCCGAGCTGCGGTTGGACGAGTACACCATTGCCGAGGCCGACGCCAAAAATCTAAGGCTCCGGTTAACATCCGAGAAGGAGCGCTGCCGAAAGGTCCACGAGGTCTACGTCGTCAAGCTCAAAGAGGCAACTGTACCTCCCCCATGGTACAAGACCCCGACGGTCAACCTCATAGCTGGGTTCGCGGCCGGAATTATCGTCGCCGGCGCCGCGGTCAGGGGTGCGTCCGCGCTGAACCAGAAGTGACCGCTTTCCAGCTTCACAAGGGGACTTATATACTTGACTCCACCCATTGCCTGAAGGCCTGTGAAGCTTAACGCTGTCCAGACTGCCCGGTATCTCGCCGCCAGCGAACACTCGTTCCTCGTCTCTCGCGGGGTGAGGGCGATAGCTGCTTGCGGGATGTGCGAGGGCACACCCGACGTCATGTTGGAGACGTATAAGATGCTGGAAGAGGCCGCCCACAGCCAGGAGGCGCATGCGTTCGTGTTCCAGGTAGGGGAGTGGGCTTCCTATGGCTACTATTCGGAACTCTGGGCGTTGCGCCTCTACCAATGGCTCTTCGACCAGGGATCCGCAATCCCCGAGGAGCACTCAGACGCCATCTACGGGATGCTCTACGGTTACCACACGTCGGTTATCAACAAGAAGTATCCCAGCAACAAGGCTACGTCGCCTGGTGCAGAGTCCAGGTGACGCCGGAATGCTTCTGCGAGCACGGCGGGAAGGTCTCATCCTTGCTAAGTGCGATTTTAACGCACCAGAACGACTTGCAGCTCGGCTTCCAGATCCCGGACTCGGGGCACTTCTGGCCTGGCTTATACATTGTCTCCCCTCCGCTTCTAGGCTTCGCGTCTACCGACCTTAGCCCACGATCCCGGCCTGTTAACCCCGGACCGGAGAGGTCTCGTTAGGCTGGCGATGACAGAGTTCTACCCACAGGGATCCACCGCCGTTGAGGCGGCCAGATATGTGAAGGCCAGCAACGAGGCTTATCTGGTCTCTCACGGCGTACGACCGATGGCCTTGTGCGCGACAGTCAAGGCCAAGGATACGGGTGCGATTCTAGAGGTGATGAGAAAAGTAGAGCAGAACCGAGATGGCGATGCCAAGCCGTTCATCCTCCAGATCGGCGAACGGACGCACTACGGCTATTACTCAGAGCCGTGGGCCTTGAATCTCTTCCTGTGGCTGGAAGGACATGATGGCGCGCTGCCCGAGGAACACAGCGACGCCATCTACGGGATGCTCTTCGGTTACGACGCCAAAGCCATCAAAGATTTTCTCCGCAACGCGGCGGATCTGGAATCCGATGCAGCGGGGTTGTCCGGTTGAGCGGTTCTAGACAAGAGTCCAGTTGACCGCTTTCCAGCTTCACAAGGGCCGGGCAGCGGGGTCCCCAGATGCAATCGCCGCCCTCCATGCGTATGTACGGGTGAGATGGCGACCGTTCTGATTGGCAACAGCTACGTCACCGCCTGGGAAATCTCCCCGGGCGTGGCGAAGGCCCTCGACCGCGCAACCAGCTACCTGGTCGCCGGACACTTCTTCGACCCTCGCTTCAAGCGAAAGATATGGGACGGCCGCGAGCACCTGATGCAGAAGCTGCTCGACCCGGGGAGCTACCGCCTGCCCGTCGGCCTGATCGACGTTGTGAGAAAGATCCTGCGCGAACATGACGTGCCGGTCACCTACGGCATCGCCAAGGCCCAGGCGAAGCCTCCGAAGCTGGATCTGCCATGGCAAGGACCCGAGCTTCGCGGTTACCAGCGCGAGGCGGTGGCGGCGTTCATGGATCCCAAGCGGACCCAGTCCCTGAGCCGCGGGATCCTCGACATGCCGATCCGGAGCGGGAAGACGCTCACGGCGGCCGCTGTGGCGCACGAGTTGGGCACCACAACGATTTTCCTGGTTCCGAGCCAGCTACTGCTGGAACAGACAGCCAAGGCCTTCAGGAAGGCTCTCAAGACTGACGTCGGCATCATCGGCAAGGGGATCTGGGATCCCAAGGGTGTGACCATCGCCTCGGTTCAGATGTTGGTCGCCAGGCGGGGCAAAAGCATCTTCACGGCCAAGCCAGAGTACAGGGCGCTCGCCGGTAAGTTTGGACTCGTCATCTTCGATGAGCTGCATCACCTGACCGGCCCGGTCTGGCACAAGGTGATACTTGACATTGACGCCCGCTACCGTCTTGGCCTATCCGCGACTGTGTTCCTAGAAGACAACCATGAGATAGAGCGCGGTGTAATCTGGCTCAAGGCCTGCACCGGGGACGTGGTCTATAAGGTGAGCGCATCTCGTCTGGTTGGAGAGGGGCACCTCCTCCGGCCGGACGTGCGCCTACACCGAGTGACAGAACCCGACCTCTCGGACTGGAAAGACTGGAGCCAGGCCCTCAAGGACCGCGGGATCTACATGAACGGGGGCAGGAACCAACTTATCACCGATCTCGTCGTGGAGCATGTTGGTCTCGGGCGGCGGACGCTGGTGGTGTCCAAGAGCCTCAAGCAAGTGGCGAGCCTGGTCACCAGGATCAAGGCGGCCGGCATAGAGTGCAAGTCAATGACCGGGTCAACACCGGGGCCACAGCGGCAGAAGCTGATTGCCAAGTTCATCGCCGGTGACTTACTCGTCATCGTCGGGACCGTGTTCGGGGAGGGCGTCGACATCCCTGAGTGCGAGGCCGTCATCAACGCCGACGGCGGGCGGGACAAGAAGGCCACGGTTCAGCGCATGAGATGCCTGACGCCAAGCCCTGGCAAGAAGGGTGCCTACGTCGATGACTTCATGGATTCCACGAATCCGTACTTGGCCCGGCACTCTCTTGAACGCCTGAAAGTCTACCGCGAGGAGCCTGCGTTCAAGGTCCGAATGATCCCGGCCCGAACTTGACTAGATGTCACAACGGCTATACGGTCCGCCCCCCATTATGCAACGCAAGCCGAAGCTCACCGTCCATGAGAGGCTCCGCATGGCCGGCCCAGGAGACAAGCCGCCAACGGCCCGGGAGATTGCCCGTTCCCTGCGGACGCTGCAGGAGGCGAGGGTGGAACTCAGCCCAGACGCGTATATCACTTGGACCTGCCTGATAGATGAAGAAATTGAGGCCTTGAGCTTGGGGGTCACTAATCTAGCGAGACGATTCAAGGTCGACCGATCTTCATTGTACAGGGGACTCCGCAAGCTCAAGGACGCCGGGTACGTGGACTACGACGAGGGCCCGCCATTCAAGAAGACCGTGATCCATCTTCAAGTCGCCATGATCGCGAAAGGCAACAACCACATCTACAAATCCGGTTCCACAGTGTTCACCATTCCAACCCAGGCGCCCGCGCCATCATCAACATCCCCAGTGCTCACCGTCATCAGTAGACCCGAACCCAGCCCCAAATCAGCCACAAATCCAGACCCAAATCCTACGAACTTGCCGGCCGATGGCCTAAATCCACCTGAACTACTGAACACCTGTCGTGTTGCACCGCTGCAACACGCACAGGTGCCCCACTACTTGAACCAACCGGAGCTTGAACCAACCGTCCAACCGCCCGAAATCGTTGAAGATAAAGATCCACTGTGGGGCACAGGAGCTAACGGTAAGCCGGGTCGATGGAAAAATGGGACCCGCCAATACAATACACCCATCTCTTCTCTTTTTAAGAAAAGTGATCAAGAGATCAGTCTTCCTGATTTGCCCTCGTTCACTCCTGTGCCCCACCGCAAATGTTCAGTACCAAGCAAATGTTCAGTACCCCCCGCGGTTGACGCGATCTCTCCTGCGGTCGACAAATCAGTCTCCCCCGCGGTCGACAGATCCGTGGATTCCTCTGCGGTCGACGCGATCCCGTCCGCGGGCCCGGATTCGGCTCCTGTGCCCCTTTCTCCTGCGGCCGGGGCTTTGCCCCTCGAAGGGCCCCCTCTATCGCGCACGGAGGAGGACAGGCCGGCTGCCGAGGCTTCTGGCCTGGTCGACGTTGCCAAGCTGAAGCGGCGGCGCAGTCCTGCGGCCCGCGAAGCGGCGAAGCGGAGAAGCCTCGGAGCGGTGACCCCGGTCCCGCCGGGCACCAAGCGCAACCCGTTGCCGGTGCCGGCGGTGGTCTACGGATTCACCCTTAAGGGTGAAGCTAGGAAGATCCTGCTCGACCGCTTGGCCCAGGGGAACCGGAGCAAGGATCGGATCGCTGCCGTCTACGCCCTGGGCGACCTGGCCCGGCAGAAGTATGCCGCGTGGCGCCGGAAGCAACCTGGCGATAGCGAGTTCACTGTGAACTTTGAGGACTACGAGAAGCAGTGGAAGAAGCTCGGCGTCACCTGCTTCCAGCGCGGGATACAGCCGGCCCAGGTCTTTGACTTTTGGGCGAAGCCGGAGAACAACTTCACTCGCCTGAACTACCCGTACAAGCAGATCCCGTTCATCTGCGGGCTCACGCAGATCGAGGCGGCTTGCGATGAAGCCGGAACCAAGCGGCCCTTGGGAGCCAAAGCGCCGCCGGCGCGTGTGGACGCGATGCACGCCTACGACCCCAAGAAGCTGCACCCGGAGTTGCGGCAGGTGCTCGAGGACGCCGGTCACGACGTGTCAGAGAAGACCGACCGACATCTGATGACTACTCAGGGATTCGCAAGAGACCTTGCCAACGGGCGGCATGTCCACGGGTCGAAGATCCTGACGGAGCGGGCGAAGCTAGTCATGCACCTGTTCAAGGAGAACCACGATGCGGACTGAGGTGGACGTTGATGAGTTCCGCTCCATGGCCAAGGCTCGGATCCGGCGTCAGTGCGAGAAGTGCGAAGGCGAGGACCCGAAGTGCCTGTGCGCCCTGCATTTCCAGCGGGAGTCTGAGGGCTACGACGCGTGCGTGCCCAAGGACTTCTGGCACGTCGAGGACATGGAGATCGAGCACAACGTCGAGGCGTTCGAGACCAAGATCATCCAATACTGCAAGAACTTCCGCCGGGTACGGTTCCGGGGCTATGGGCTGTTCCTGCGCGGTGACAACGGGGTCGGCAAGACGACGTTCGTCTCCTACGTGCTCATGCGGGCGATCCGCTTCGGCTGGACTGCGTACTACACGACGCTGCCGAAGCTTGACTACGACATCAAGCTCGGGTTCCGCGACGACGAGGCCCGCCAGCGTCTGGAGTGGTATCTCGGCGCTGACTTCGTGGCCATCGACGAGGTGGCCAAGGAACGGTTCAAAGGTGGCGCCGGCGACAGCTACACCCGCATGCAGGTGGAGCGGATCTTGAAGCAGCGCTACGACGACTCGGCCCCGGTCATCTTGGCGACCAACGGGACTCTGGAGGACATCGGCGAGGCCTACGGCAAATCCATTACGTCGGTGATCTCTGGCAAGTATCTACAGGTGACGCTGGATGAAGGCGACCAGCGTGAGCGCGCTCGCGAGCGCATGGAGAAGGCTCTGCTCAAATGACCGGATATGCCCAGGACTTCGAGGAGGACGTGCTGGCGCAGTGCCTGCGGAGCACGGACTACCTCCGCAAGGCGGCGCCCGTGCTCGGTGCCCACCACTTCATCCACAAAGAACACGGCTGGGTCTGGTGGGTCGTCGCCGAGACCTGGACGGAGTTCGCGGAACGCGCCGGGCCAAAGATCCTGGTGTCCCGGGCTCAGCGGGAGTTCGCTAAAGACAAGGCTAAGCGCGAGTTGCACATCCAGATCATTCTGGATCTCTTTAAGCGAAAGATCGAGACGCCCATGGCGAAGCTCACGGAGCTGCGCCAGTTCGTGCGGGATAAAGCTGTGCATGTCGCCATCGACGAATCCCTAGACGCCCGGGATAAGGGCGACACTGACGGCGCTGTCGAGGCGCTCCGGAAGATGGTCACGGAAGATATTGCCCCCAGTAGTCACTCTGTCGTCGACTGGATCGAGTCTCTCGACGACCGGCAGCGTGAGCGGAAGCACCGCAAGGAGCACCCTGACGAGTACCCGGTGGTCGCCACTGGCTTTCCAACCCTGGATCGTCTGCTTGGGGGCGGCGTTCGGGAAGGCGAGTTCTCACTCGTGGTCTCGACCACGGGACGCGGCAAGTCTATCTTCCTGATGGGCCTCGGGTATGCGGCGATCACGAACCCGAGTAACCCGTGCAACGTGCTCCATATCACGCTGGAAATGTCTGCCGAGCAGGTGGCGACCCGGTACGACTCCCGATTCACGGGCAAGGCGCACGGCAAATTCAAGGGGTTCGACTTCACGGCGGCGGAGCTTGAAGAGATCGAGGCCAAGGCCGAGCGCAACAAGGCGCGGCTCGCTTCCCGCCTGCGGATCATCAGCCTGCCTCTGGGCTCGTGCAACATCGGAGCCCTTCGCGCGGCCGTCGCCGACGCGCGCACCCACATGCCGAAGATCGACCTGCTGCTGGTGGACTCCGGGGACCACATGAAGGGCACTGGTCGCTTTGAGTCCAAGCGACTCGAGCAGGCCCAGATCTACTGGGAGCTTAAGGCCATCGCCGCGGATCAAAGCATGGCGCTGTGGTCCAGCACTCAGGCGGGCAGGGAGTGGGAGAAGAAGATCGCCGGTGCCGAGGCTGTCAGTGAGTCGTACGACAAGGCTCGAATTGCTGACATGGTGGTCACGCTGAACCAACCTACCGGCAGGCGGAAGGGAGTGGTCGCGACGGACGGCGAAGAGGATGAGCACGAACTCAAAGAGGAGGAGCTGTCCGGCGACCTCACTCTGTTCGTGGCCAAGTACCGGGACGGCGAGAGCAAGGTGAAGATCCCGCTGGACGCTGATTTCGCTCACATGGTGCTGCGCGAGGCGACCGGGGCCAAGCATGGGATTTGATTATGGATCCTACTTCGAGGGGTCCCTTGACTCGGCACGGGCGTCGGGTGCCGAGGTGGTGGGAGACTGCCCGTTCTGCGGCAAGGAGGGGAAGCTGTGGGTCAACGGCACCACCGGCAGGTGGATCTGCTTCCGCTGTGAGGAGGGTGGACGTGCGGCCGGCCTCATAGCCGAGCTGGAAGGTATCACGCGGTCGGAGGCCGAGGCGCGCATCTTTCGGGATTCGCTGGTCGCCCGGGCTGGCGATCCGGAGACGCTTATCGACAAGTTCCGCGCCAGCCTCGCGGCCGACGACGACGAGGACGTGGACGAGCCGCTTCCTGACGAGTTCAAATCGATCTGGGACGCAGAGGCCAAGCGGTGGAAGATGCCGGTCTACCTCGTTGACCGTGGCGTCACCCGCGAGGCGGCGGCACACTTTGGGATGGGGTTCTGCGACTCTGGGCGCTACGGCGGCCGTGTGATCGTGCCAGTTGTCTGCCCCCGTGGCTCGGCCTGGGTTGCGCGGGCGACCGGCGACCAAGAGCCCAAGTACCTGAATCCATCACGCGCAGCTCTCGGCCGGCTTGTCATGGGCTGGGACGACCTGGTTGGCGGCGACTTCGTGATCGTGGAAGGTGTGTTCGACGTGATCCGGCTCTGGCAGCACGGTATCAAGGCGGTCGCTACGCTTGGCAAGGTCCTGCACTCGGAGCAGATGGGCCTCCTGCGGTGCATGCCGAGAGAGGCTGCTCCTACCGTCATGCTGGACCCGGAGGAGAAGATCGCACCGTTCAACATGGCGTCCATGCTGAAGCTTCACTTCCGCCGTGTGTACGTTGCGTCCCTCCCGGTTGGCGTTGACCCGGGCTCGAGCACTGCAGCGCAAGCCAATGCCGCCGTCGACGGGGCCTCCTTGGCGTCGGCGGGGCCAGCATCGATCCAGCGCGCACGCCTCTAAGTCTGTAGGAATCCGACAATTTAAGACGTGTAGAGCGGGGACGCCTGTCCGCGATTCCTACACTTGACAGGTTGTGACCCGCGGTCTAATGTCCCCGCCAGGTCAACCATTCGCAACAGGGAGGTTCTCATGGAAGCAGTAGCAGATCCGGTTCGGGCGGCAGCGCCCGGGCCCACCGTCAACCACGGACATGAGAAGGTAGAGTGTCGCGAGTGCGGCTCGCCCTTTCACCGTCTGGATCTTCATATCGCCAAGGCTCATGAAGTGGGCCTGGATGGGTACCGCGCTCGGTATCCCGGGGCTCCGCTGATGAGTGCTCACGCAGAGGCTGTGATGCAGGAGTCGGAGCGTCCACCGACTCCCGGGAGCCTTCCCGGGAATGGCGAGTATGTAATCGGGGTCGCTCGGCTGACTCACAGGAGCGACCTGCCGGAAGAGGACAAAATCTTCATTCCCGACCACGACGACGACTGGCAACCCGGCATGCTTGAGGCGAAAGCGCTGGAGGACCTGGCCCTTGGCATCCAGGTCTCTGACAACGTCATGATCGTGGGGCCGACCGGCGCTGGGAAGAGTCTACTCGCCATGCAGCTCGCGGCCGCGATTGGGCAGCCGATGCGCCGGGTGCCCCTTCACGGCGATGTGAGAGCGGCCGACTTCGCCGGCGAGAAGGTCGTTGACGTGGACGTGGCGTCTGGACAGGCGATTGTCATGTGGCGGGATGGAATACTGCCACAGGCCATGCGGCGCGGGCACTGGCTCCTGCTTGATGAGATTGACGCGGGTCCAGCGGCGATCATGTTCGTGCTGCAGGGTGTGCTGGAGCCGGACAAGCGCCTTATGCTGATGGGCAACCAAGGTGAGATCGTCGAAGCGCATCCGCGCTTCAGGATTATTGCGACGGCGAACACACTGGGCCGGGGGGATGAGACCGGGCTCTACACGGGGACCAGGATCCTCAACGAAGCCTTCCTGGACCGCTTCGGGACGGTCATCGATTTCGGGTACCCGTCGGAGGACACCGAGGTCAAGATCCTTGTAGCCCGAACCGGGATCGAGTCAGAGCAGGCGCTCATGCTGGTGCGGTCCGCGCAGATGGTCCGGGAGGCCTTTGAGCGGTCCGAGGTGTCGTGTACGTTCTCAACCCGCCGGCTTGTAGCATGGGCGGAGAAGATCAAGTGGTATGGGAACCTCAGACGTGCGGCAACCGTCTCTGTTTTGAACAAGCTGAGCCGCGAGGACAAGGTCTTCGTTGAAGGCATCATCCAGCGTCATGTCGGGGAAGCCTGATGTCCACCACGATTGAGCGCCTTGACAGCGGGAAGTTCGAGCGGCTGGCACGGGCCTTTTCGAAGAACTGGGGGGTCCGCGTGTTCCTAGAGGGCCTCACGCCGTGCGCGACTGACGACGGCAGGATTTTCCTCCCCGTTAATTCGGACCACCTCTGCTATGCAGACCAGCAGGTTATCGAGGGTGTCCTCGACCATGAGGTCAGCCACATTCGTGAAGAGGTGGAGGCCAAGGCGCTGAAGTCCCGGGGGGAGCAGCGTATTACCCCATTTGAGCAGGCCGGTGAGTGCAAGGACACCGTCGAGAAGCTGATCTGGAACTGCTACGAGGACAACCGGATCGAGCGCAACGCGAGAGCGCGGTGGCCGGGGATCGCTGACAACCTGCGTAGAATGGCTCGGCACTACGTCGAGATTCAGCAGAAGGCTTTCGAGGCCCAGGAACCTGTCAACTCTTGGGAGTTGGTGGCGGTGATCCTCGCGCACGGCTCCGACGGCGACAAGCTCGAGTGGCTGCCTGACGAGATGGACGAGCTTCTTGAGCTGCTCCGGCCGGACCTGGAACTCGCGGACCAGACCAAGGACGCTGAAGAGTGCTACCGGCTCGGGTTGTGGACGATTGAGAAGGTCCGCGATCTGATGCCTGACGAGCCGCCACCGCCCCCATCCTCGCCTCAGCCGGATTCTGGTGACGACGATGACAGCGAACCGATGAGTGGGGCCGGCGGAAGACCGGGGACGGGGCCAGGATCTGGTGACCCCATGGAGTCATTCCGCAAAGGCTTGGCTGAGGATCCCGGCATCGAGGATCCGATGGACCCTATCAGGGGCAAGGTTGAGGACGCGGCGGAAGAGGACGCCACCCACAACCAGCGCTGGCTACCCCACCCGGCGGCCGTCCAGCGGGACAGATGGAAGGTCCCCAGCACGGGGTCGGCCCATGCGTACCAACGGCTGTCTGAGTTGGTGCGGCCGCAGGTTGCCGTCATGCGGTCGAAGCTCCGGATCCGACTCCAGACCCTTGCCGAGGACCATGTTGAGGCAGATCGCGAGAGCGGCGCTATCGATGTCGCGTCGCTCTACTCGTTGCGGCTTGGCAACAAGCGTGTGTTCGCCGAGCAGCTCCCCGGGATTCACCTTGATACCGCTGTCTCGATCTTGGTAGACCAGTCGGCTTCCATGAGTGAGCGCAGTAAGTATCTGCGGGCGCGTGAGGCGTCTGTTGCAATCTCGGAGACCCTCCACAGCATCGGCACTCCGTTCGAGGTGATCGGGTGGACCAACATGCACGGAACTCGGGTCCCGGAGGAGAGTCCTTACACCCGGCACCTTCCCTTCATCTACAACGTCTACAAGGCCTTCTGTGAGAGCTATCTACCGACGCGGACGCGGCTGTGCGGCCTTGGGTATCACGAGGAGAACGTGGACGGCGAGGCGGTGCTTGCGGTGGCGAGGCGCTTAGCGGTGCGACCGGAGGCTCGCAAGATCCTGATCGTGCTGTCGGACGGCGAGCCCCTTGGCGGAGAGCATTTCTACGAGACTGTCCGGTGGCACCTTGGCCAGGTGATACGCAAGGTCGCCAGCGCGGGGATAGAGATTTACGGTGTTGGGATCTGTTCCAGCTCCGTCAAGCACTATTACACGGCTGCCAACGGGTCGGACTACGTTGTCGTCAATAATGTCGACGAGCTTGCCGCGCAGTTGGTTCGGCTCTTGAGCGGCCGACTGATGGCCAGAAGGGTTGCAGCGTGAAGGTCTGGGACCTGGCCAGCAAAGGGGGCTCCAAGCTTTCCGCATCTGGTCCGGTGGCCGCGATCCCTGATGGTGCTGCAGACTACAGGCAGGGGCTTGAGACCAGGTACAAGTTCGCTCTGGCGCGGTGGACGCCGCTGATGCGTAATCTCGCTTCTTCGCCGCCGCCGGGTATGGACTTCGACGACGTCTTCCAGGAGGCAAGCATTGCGCTGCTCAAGGCGGTCCTTGTCGGGGATCAGGCCAGGGGCGGCGAGGATGCTTTGGCGCAGCGGTTGCTGCAGAACACAGTGGTTGGCCTGTTCCGTAGGGTGGTTGCTCCGGGCCGTATGCCGAAGTCCTCGGACGGCAGCGGGGCGTCCGCACCCCCGGTTCATCTGTCAACCGTGAATCCTGGTGTCGTCGACGAAGATGCGCTCTGCCCGGAAGGTCAGGCCATCCTCCAAGAGGAATTCGACAACGCCCTGGCAAGATGCGAAGCCCTACGGTCCGACCTCAACAGGATGGATCGTGGTGTCTTGGGCAAGATGCTCAGCGACGATGCTGGACAGAAGGCATCGGGGCTTACGCGCGGTAGCCACTACAGGAGTGTGCGCCGCATCCGCGGCCGGTTCAGGAGGGCGAAGCGATGAAGAGGATCAACAAATATCTGCGTGTGGAGAAGTTGGATCTTTCAGGACTCAAGCTCAAGACGGATATCTGGGTGGTTCGCGCGAATGACGGCAACAGTCTTGGTGAAGTCAAGTGGTACGGCCCCTGGCGGCAGTACGCTCTCCTGCCAATTTTGGGAACCGTGTTCAACCGTGACTGTCTCACGGCATTGGCTGGGTTCCTGCATGAAGTCAATGAGAGCCATCGTCGAGATGTCGCAGAAGTTCGGAAGACATCCAAGGCGTTGAAGGAGCTGGACCGATGACTGAACAGACACCGTGGCCGGCATGTGTGGGGACCCACACCATTGGGCACGTGCAATGCGACGGAGATCCGTCGGGCAAGTCCAAGGCCGACCGGGAGCCTTGTTCGTGGCGGGATAGGTGTGGCGGGTTCCAGGCGCACCTGAAGAGTGTGGACAGCCATGCAGACGAATACATGGCCGGCCGTGAATTCGGGGCTGAGGAGACGGCGGAGTTCGAGCGCCAGTGTGTGGAGTGGGCTTTTGAATACGGCGTGAAGTCTGGTGTCGTTCGCGGCGATGGGCGCGGGTACTTCCCGTTCGGATATCGAGGCACCTGCAGCCGTGCGTTCAGGGAGAGGCGGGAGCGGGTCGACGTTGCCGTTGATCACTTTATCGAGGTGATCATGGCGCAGTTCGAGGATCGCCGTCCTCTCTTCGGATCGGTTGTGATGCCCGGGCAGCTCATGGTCATCGACCGCCGTAAGCAAAGCCGGTACGTCAGCATCTACTGCGTCAGCGCTGGGAAGCGCAACGTGCCTGTGGCATCGGCGCGGCCAAAGGTTAGATCCGATGGTGTCGAGATCCGTGTGCCCGCCGAGCCCGAGGAATGGATGATGCGGTCGTCCTCGGTCGGGTTCGCGGCTGTGTCCGTTGACGACGGTTCGTTCGCGTCGTCGCTTGGTGTGCTTGACCGTAGTGAGGTCGGCCGCCTTGCCAGGGCGTTGAAAGCGATGGAACGAGTTGGCGAGATACGCTTGCCCGAGGTCCCGAGTGATGAAGAGAGATGAGAGTTGGGCGGCGCCACCGTCCTCCGTGTTGTGCGTTGACCCGTGTCCCCATGCGGTGGCGCTGCCCATTTTAGGAGAATAGACATGCCCTCACAGAAAGAGATGCGTGCGTGGCTTCGGGGCGATAAGGAGACGTCTTACGGCCGGTCCATCAGTGTGGAGTCGATCAATAAATCGCTCGCAGATGACCCGCTCGCGGCCGTTGTCGACGCGAGCGGGTGGCGAGTCGTCAATGCTATGAGCGGTGAGTATTCCGTGAGTCTCGACGGGAAGGATGCCTTGCTGAACTTCGGCAAGCACGCTGGGGCGCGGGTGTCGGAGCTGGCCGCTGACGAGAGCGACCGGAGCTATCTCGAGTGGATGCTCAAGAGCGATTTCGTCGCTGAGCTGTTGGGGATTGTGAAGGTTCAGTTGGAGCGGGACCTGAAGGCACAAGCGGCTGGGTGGGCTAGGCCATGAGTGACGACTTCGTCCACCTGCACACGCACAGCGATCACAGCAAGCTAGACGGCTGTGGTCGGGTCAAGGACTACGTCGCTGTGGCGGCTGAGCGCGGTAGCCCGGCCATCGGGTTCTCGGAGCACGGGACGATGCGCGGCATCCACGAGCTGACAAAGGTGGCCGCGGAGGCGGACGTCAAGCCGATCTACGGGATCGAGTTCTACGTCTGCGACGATATGGCCCGGCGTGGGCTCACTGACAACCAGAAGGAGGAGGCGGTCAGCGACAAGGGGAAGCTCACCAAGAAGGAGGCGTTGCGGGCGGCCGAAGATCGGGAGGGCATCCGCAAGCGTTGGCATCTGACGGTCTGGGCGAAGACCCAGGAGGGCTTGCGGAACCTCTACAAGTTGTCGAGCAAGGCTTGGCTCGATGGATACTACTACCGTCCGCGGATTGACCTCGATGCCCTCGAAGCTCACGGCGATGGGTTGACCGTGGCCACCGGGTGCCTCGGGTCGCCCATCAACAACGCGGTGCTGGATGGGCAGGTTCGGCAGGCGGAGACCATTGCGGATCGGCTGTACGAGCGGTTCAAGGAAGACCTGTGGCTGGAGGTCATGCCGCACGATATGGACGAGCAGCGCACAGCCAATCGCTTCGCGCTCGACCTCCGAGAGAGATACAGCGGGAAGGTGCGGCTGCTCGCTACGCAGGACGCGCACTATGTCGATTCCGGTGACTGGCAGCATCACGAAGTGCTCCTGTGTATCGGTACCGGCGGCCGTATGTCTGATCCGGACAGGTTTAAATTCCCTGGCCCCCCGGACTACTACTTCAAGGATCGGGCGGCGATGGAGGAGTCGTTCACCCGCAGTCACGGGTTCATGTCTGCCGAGCTTGTGAAGGAGGCTCTCGACAGCACGATGGAGATCGGTGAGGCGGCCTCCGCAACTATTACGCTGGACAGGTTCAAATGCCTACTTCCCCCGGTTGATATGCCGGAGAAGTACAACGGTGACGATTTCGGTTACCTGTACGACCTGTGCAAGCTGGGCTGGAAGTGGCGGGAGATCAGCGGCAGAGCTTCGCTGCGTGCGGACGCGCTGGGGTTGCCCAAGTCAGAGGTGGTCACCGAGTACGCGCAGCGCCTGGCACGGGAGCTTGCCACACTGCGTGACCGGAAGATCGCACCCTATTTCCTGCTCGTGCGAGACATCTACGAGTTCGCTCGGCGCCAGGAGATAGCGTGCGGGCCGGGGCGTGGCTCGAGCGCCGGGTCCTTGGTCGCGTTCCTGTTGGGCATCACAGCGGTTGACCCCATCGAGCACGGTCTGATGTTCGAGCGGTTCATCTCCCCTGCCAGAGTTGACATGCCGGACATCGACATGGACTTCGAGGACGTCCGCCGGGAAGAGATCCTTGAGTACGTGCGTAGCAAGTACGGCCACGAGCAGGTGTCGCAGATCTCAACCATGGGCCAGCTCAGCGCCCGGCAGTGCATCGACGACGTGTGCAGGGTATACGATCTGCCGTACATGGAGCGTAAGAGTCTGACCAGCGAGGTCGGCGCCGGCGAGACTATCGACGTGGCTTTGGACCGTTCGCCCGTCCTCAAGAAGCTCGCCGCAAGCCACCCCTACATCATGGACCACGCTCTTGCCCTTGAGGGGATGAACAAGACTCCTGGGATCCATGCTGCCGGCGTGGTGACGTCTCCGGTGCCCCTCATGGACGTGGCGCCGCTCGAGACCCGCGAGCACAAGAAGAAGCGCATCGTCGTGACCGCGTTGGACATGTACGGCGTCGCCGACTTCGGGCTCCTCAAGCTAGATATCCTCGGCCTGCGTACGATGACCGTTGTCCGTATGGCGACCGAGCGCATTGCAGAGGGCGGCGAGGTGATCGACATGGAGAAGGTGCCGCTCGACGACGCTGCAACGCTTCAGGCGTTCACCAACCAGGACTACGTCGGTGTGTTCCAGTTCGATTCCGTCTCCGCGACAAAAGTCTCACGCGGTGCGGAGTTCAAGAGCTTCAACGATATCGCGATCTACAACGCACTCAACCGCCCGGGTACGACACGGTCGGGGCTCGCCGAGGAATATTCCCGTAGGCGCGACGATCCCGGGTCCTATGAGGACGCCAGCTATCACGAGTGGACCAAGCATATCACTGGGGAGACGCTCGGGATCATTCTCTACCAGGAGCAGGTGATCCGGGTCCTGACTGATGTGGCGGGTTACAACGCCGGCGACGCCGACGAGCTGCGCCGGACGATTGGCAAGAGCCTGGGCGCCGACGAGATCCGCAAGGAGGCGGGCAAGTTTGTTGCCGGTGCGCTTCAGACCCATCCAGACATGCCGCAGGATGCTGCTGAGCAGTTGATGGAAGACATTACGCAATTTGGTGCGTATGGCTTCAACCGATCCCACGCCGTTGCTTACGGTCTGATCAGCTACTGGTGCCAGTGGCTCAAGGTCCACCACCCGCTGGCGTTCTATTGGGCGCTGCTATGTGCGGAGACGAGCGTCGACACGATGAAGCGCTACGTTGCCGATGCCCGGGCGGGTGGCATCCGGGTGGTCCCGGCCGATGTGAATCGTTCCGGGTCGTCATTCACCATCGACGAGGAAGACGGGTCTATCGTCGGGTCGCTTGAGGACCTCAAAGGTGTGGGGCCGGCGGCTGCATCCGCTATCGAGGCGGCGCAACCGTTCGCCGACATGGTCGACTTCATCGCTCGGTCCCGGTCGCGGGGGACCAACCGAAAGGCGATCTCGGTGTTGATCAAGGCGGGTGCGTTTAGGGATATGGTGCCCAACGCCAAGTGGCTGATCGAGAATCTTGAGGGCCTCTGGAAGATCAAGGCTAAGCGTCCGCTGACCATGAAGGACTTCACACCCCCTGAAGGCGCGGAGGATTATGACGCGGAGGATCGGTTGCTGTTGGCGTCTGAGGTCAGCCCCATCGCAGCGGAGGATGACCCGTTCGACCTGTACCTCGGCAGCCTGTCTGACGACGTGAGCGTCGAGCTTGCCCACGACCCGTTCGCCGATGAAGAACCACCGGCTTACTGCTGGGTCGGTGGGATCGTTGTGGATGTGAGCTTGTTCTCGGTGGGGACCGGAGACGTGTGGGAGGGGCGCAAGATGACGTCCATCGAGAAGGCACGCTCCGAGTGGGGGAAGAGGACTGGAACTTTCACGTTCACATCGTCCCTCGGTACTGACCGGGTTCGTATCGACGACGTGTCTGCACAGCACCCGGAGATCATTCAAGTCGGGAAGGGGCAGCCGCTAATTGCGTACGTCTCGGTCGACAAGCAGAGGGAGACGTTGCGGGCCATTGTCATTGTGAACCTGGCCACTTTGCGTGCGACCTTACGCAGCGGCGAAGATCCCAGTGTGTGGGATGCGCTTCTCGCCGGCCGGGAGCCCGCGGAGCTGGTCGATTGGGGGAGCAAGGCGGAGCGACGTCGCAGGATGTCCGTTCAGCGTATCGGCGCGTCGTCGCTGCGGGTGACCGGGATCGTTGCTGCGGTGAGGGAGAAGGTCACCCGGAGCGGGAGCCCCATGGCGATCTTCCACATAATCGGTCCCGGCCGCACGCCGAGGCTGGTGTTCTGCTTTGACGAGTGGGTTGAGTACCGCAAGCACCTCTTGCCCGGTGCGGTTGTCTCCATGGTGATAATGAAGTCCGCGAGGTCCGGATGGATACTCGGGCGCGGACCTGTTCGTGTGCATCTGCGCGGGACAGTGCCTGAGAACGAGGACCACTGATATGGCTGGGATTGTCGATGTGGCGAAGACGGCCGGGCTCAACCCCGTGAAGTGTCCTCATTGCGGTTACAATATTCGCACGGGATCCGTTGTGTTCGAGAGATTGTTCCGCGCCATCTTGGAGCGTGTGCGGTCCGGGGAGATTGTTAAGATCGGTGGGTTCGGATTCTTCCGGCGGTCCATCAAGTTGGCTCGTGTGAATCCTTTGGGAAGGGTGAAGCTTGTAGGGAGGGACGTCATCGATGCTAGCGGGGAGACGGCTGGCCCTCGGATCAAGATCATTTTTAAGCAGTCCAGAGTTGCTAAGGCATTTCTCAACAAGAAGGAGGATCGGTGATGGGTAAGAAATTCGGCAAGAAGAAGTTCGTTGTGGACGGCAAGGACGTCGTCGTGGACATGGACAGGGACTTCGAGATCGAGGACCTCGACGATGGCATGCGGAAGGTGGCGTCTTGGATCGCGTACTTCGGCAGCGTCTATGCTGCGGCGAAGCGCGAGGAGAAGAATGTCACCGCATACTATCGGAACTGGAGGGCGAAGCGGGCAGCGGCTGCGCTCTTGGAAGACCCCAAGATGGCTCAGTGGAAGATCGTTGCGAGCATCGAAGCCTCCGACAAGTTCCTCGAGTACAAGACGAAGCAGGCCGAGGCCACGCACAACGTTGACGGACTGTACTGGGTCGTCGAATCGTACAAGGCGAAGGCCAGCCAGCTTCAGTCCTTGGGCGCGATGAACCGGGCAGCGTTCGGCGCGACGGATATGAGTACGCCAGAACATCCGGGGCGCCCGTTCGCCACGGATGAGGAGAAGGCCGCACAAGACGGAGAAAGGACGGAGAACGTCCGGGAGAAGATCAGGAAGAGTAGAGCGCAGACAGCATAAGTGCCAAATCAACAACACCACAGAACCAATCCACAGAAGGAGAACAGACCATGCCAGTAGACAGGAAGAAGATGAAGCAACGTCAGGCCGATTCGGCCAGAGGCGGGGAGCTGACTAAGTTCACTGAGGGGCGCGAGGAGCTGATCTATCTGCACGGCCCTTGCGAGCCGGACGACCAGGAGGATTTAACAAAGGGCTTGCCGTGGGTGGAGGTCTGGATGCACTACGGCTTGGGTGCCGATATCAAGAACGCCGTCTGCCTCGACAAGGACCGCAATCCGATCCTCGTCCACCCGCGCGTTCAGGAGTGGATGAAGGAGCGCAGGGACCCGCCTGTCGTTGACCTGGATGCAGGCTGCCCGGTGTGCCAGAAGATTCCGGACATGACCAAGGAGGAGAGTTCGGATCGCGTGGCGCAGAAGCGATACTTGTGGGGCATAACCTCAATTGGGTCTCGTCGTCGGCGGACTAACGATTTCGATCTTGAGAGGTATCCCAAGCCAGCGTTGTGGGCGGGTGGCATTACGGTCCACAACGGGTTCTTGGATGCTTTCTCCGACGACGACGTTACGAATATGGACAAAGCTCTGTACGTCATCGTCGGCAAGGAGGGCTCGGGGAAGCGTGGCACGAAGTACAAGATCGAAAAGGATTCCGCCACGATCAGGGATCCGGCCAAGCTTCCGAAGCCACTACGCGCGGCGATCCGTGAGGCGATGAAGGGCGACTGCAATCTCTTCAGGTTCGTAGCGAGTAATGTGAAGAGCACGGACGAGATTCGTGCAGCTCTTGCCGGCGTTGCGATAGCTGAGGATGAGCAGGCGGAGCCGGAGGCGGAGGAGACGCCCGAGGGCGGTCGCGATTACCAATGGGAGAAGGGCACACCCAAGCCGAAGATGTGCTTCGCGGAGCCCGATGATATCGCGGATGACGATGAGTGTGCCGCCTGCGATTTCAAGTGGGCCTGCGCTGATCTGTGTGATGTCGCGGTGCCTGGGGAGGAGCCGGAACCTGAGCCCGAACCGGAGCCTGAACCGGAACCCGAGCCGCCAAAGAACGAGACCAAGGCCGACCGCCGGGCTCGGAAGAACCGGGCAGAGGCCGCCAAGAAGAAGGCGGGCAACCATCCCTCCGGCTTGACCAAGGAGGAGCTTGGCCAAGACGGGGATGATGATGAGGCCAAGCTCAACGCCGAACTCGACCAGGTCGAGGGCGAACTCAAGCAGGAGTCAAAGCGCGCGAGGGGTGGCAGGAGATGAGCAATAGGTCAAAGGCTAAAGGGAAAGGTGGTGAGGGGGGCAGCGGCACAACAGCCGTTGCCCCCATCGCCCCTGAGGATAAGGTCCTTGAACTCCTGGGGGGTAGTGTCAACGAAGACGTTGACGACGATCAAAAATCTTTCGTGGAGGGGTACGAAGGGATCTCGCTCCGGCTCCGAGGTATCGTATCGACCCGGTGCGCGACGCTTGATAATGCGCTTGGAAGGGGCGGGGTGCCGCTAGGCAGGCTGACAATCCTGACCGGCGCGGACGGGTGTGGAAAGACGACGCAGGCGCTTGAGCTTGTCGCTGAGGTGCAGTTGAAGGGTGGGCTTGCAGGGTTCCTCGATGCCGAGCACAAGCTGGATATCCCCTACGCTGAGCGGATCGGGGTCAACATGAAGTTGCTCATCTTGTCTCAGCCGACGACCATGGAAGGGATGTTCGCTTTCATGGAGAAGTGGATCGCCAAGGCGGCTGAGTGGCGAGAGATATATGGCGATGTGCCGGTGGTGCTTTTCCTCGACTCTGTAAATGCGGCCGTGCCTAAGGCCGTGCTTGAAGGCGATTGGGATCAGGTGACCGTCGCCGCGCAGTCGAGGTTCTTCTCGTTGAAGCTGCCCAAGCTGATCGGCATGGCCCAGCGCGCCGGGGTTGGGCTCGTGTTCATCGCACAACTCCGCGACAAGATCGGTGTGCGGTTCGGGCCGACGACCCATATTTCTGGGGGCCGGGCGATCATGCACCACGCGACGGTCATCGTGAAGTACACGCGCATCAAGAAGATCACGCGGGCTGGTCAGGAAGACCCGGTGGCGATCATGGTCAAGGCCCAGGTGGACAAGAACCAGATCGCGCCTCCGTTCCGCGAGGCAGAGTTCATGATTCGGCTCGGGCATGGGTTCGACCAGGAGGCAGCGCTTATCGACGCCGGCATTGCCGCCAAGGTTCTTACCCAGAAGGGTGCGTGGATCTCATTCGGCGACGACAGACTAGGCAACGGGGTCGAGCAAGCTTCCGGCCTCCTACGCAAGAAGCCTGAGATTGCCGATCAGGTAAGGGAGGCCATTCGCAATGCCGACGCATCCTAGCTACCGCGCCCTGTTCCTGGGCGACGTTCACATGAGCAACAAGCTCCCGCATGCGCGCACAGGCGCCGACGGGATCACTGACCGCCTCAAGGATCAGATCAGGATGTGGGAGGACCTGGAGCGGTACAGGAGCAAGAACGGGATCGACCACGTCTGGATCCTCGGCGACCTGTTCGACCGCGCCTTGGTTGACGCTGCGACGCTGACGGCGACCGTGAAGGCCCTGGTACGCATCGCGTCGGCAGGCGGGGTCGTGCGAATCGTGCCCGGCAACCATGACACCGACGACCCGAAAGCGTCTCGGTTCGTTGTCGACGCCCTCGATAGCATGGGCCTGGATGGGTTGATCAGCTACGGCGGCATCCTTGACGGGGTCGGCGTAGTTGATGGGATCTTTCCTTTCTCTGACTGGCTGACGCTGTGGCCGATGCCCTTCGCCCCCATCGCCGACAACCGTGATTACCTGGCCAAGATTGCTCCCAAGGTGGCGAAGACGCCTGGGAGTGTTCTCCTGATGCACAACTCCGTCGTCGGTGCCCGGCACATGGGATGGACTTGCGACGCCGGCCTGGAGGCCGACGAGGTCTGCGCTGGGTTCGACGCAGTGCTCTCGTCACACTTCCACACGGCTCAGGAGTTCGGACCGTGCGGTCGCTACCTCGGGGCGCCCATGCAGTTCGGCTTCGGGGACGAGGGGGAGGAGCGTGGGTTCTGGGACGTGACCTTCCGCCCCAGCAAGAAAGGCCCGGTGAAGATCGACTGGGAGCTGGTGCACGTCTTCGCGCCGGAGTTCTGGACTGTCAAGTGGGAAGACCTGGCAACGGCCGGCGGAGACGATGATCCTCTTGAGCAGGTCCGGGAAGGCGACTACGTCCTCATCGAGGTCAAGGCGACCGCCGCCGAGTTCGAGAAGCTGCGGCGCTCGGTGGATATGCACGTCGAGGACCTGGAAGAGCAGGGGTTCAAGGTCAAGGTGCACCACGACGTTGTCTACCATCACGAGACCAGGCTGGAGGCAACCGACGGGGGCGCAGAGATCGCGGGGCCCGATAGGCTGATGTTAGAGTACGTCGAACACGTCGGCGTCACCAAGGGAATGGATCGTGAGAACCTTCTGGCGGTTGGCCGGAAGATCCATGAGGAGGCAACACGATGAGCGTACACGTCGGGCGCATGTCCATCGTCGATTTCTGCTGCATCAGGAGCGGCGAGGTTGAATTCGGCAAGGTCGGCCTGGTCTATGTGACCGGCCAGAACAACGACTCTGACGCGGCGTCGTCCAATGCGTCAGGCAAGTCGACGATATATAAGGCGCTGACTTGGTGCTTGTTCGAGGAGTGTGTGGACGGGGACAAGGCCGACGCCGTGATTCGGCGCGGGGGGAAGTCGGCCAAGGTCGTCTTGCCATTGTCCCGGGACGGCCGCGACCCCATGACGATCAAGCGTGTGCGGCGCAAGGGGTCGACCAAGCTCACGCTCATGAACGCTGAGGGTGAGCCGATGGCCGTGTCGAAAGCGGAGGCCCAGGCAATCATCGAGGACTATGTCGGTCTGGACTTCCAGACTTTCCGCAACACTGTCCTGTACGGGCAGAACGACAGATCCAGGTTCGCTGACCCGAACACGACGGACGGGAAGCGTAAGGAGATCCTTCGCCGTCTGCTGAAGACGACCGTCTATCAGGACTGCCTCGAGCGTGCGCGGGAATGGAAGGCGTCGCTGGCAAAGGATGCAGCGGGGCGTGAGAACGAGGTTGGCATCGCCCGGTCGAGGCTTTCCGAGTACGACCTGGAGGCGATCCAGGAGAAGCACGATGGATGGGAGACTGATCGGCAGGAGCGGGTCGATGGGTACCTCGAAGACGCCAAGCGGCACAAGGCGTTGGCGACGTCGCTGAAGCCGGATAGCGAGAGGCTCGATGCGCTCGTCGAGGAGCGGGACGCGGTGTCGGAGGGGGTGCAGGAGTGGAAAGGCGAGGGCCGGCGCGAAGAGCTTAGGGAGGCAATGTCGGAGGCCGCTTCGCGTCGCGCAGAGCTAGGGTCAGAGGTCAAGGCCGGGGAGCGAGAGCGTGCTCGGCTGGAGGGTGAGATTAATCGGTTGTCCGACGGCGACTGCCCAGTGTGCAAATCGCCTCTCGATGGCGAGGCGCCGGAGGCGTACAAGGCAGGCCTGCGGGAGGTGCTGGGATCTACCATCGAGGTGGCCGACGCCAATGCGAAGGCGCGGACTGCCGCTGGGCTTGAATTTGACGGCCTGAATGCCGAGCTGGACCATGAGAACATACTGATCAGGGAGCACACCACAGGGATAGCACAGGTGGCCAGCTTTGAGCGTGCTATCGCGTCGGAGGAGTCGGCTCTGGAAGGGGTCAAGGTGCAGGTGACGCACGCTATCGAGAAGGCCCGGGGTGCCCTGGGCTCGATCAAGGATGCCAGGGCCGAGGTCAACCCGCACGTGGACAGCCTTGCAACGGCCGCCAAGCGAGTTGAGGAGGTCAAGGCCGAGCTTGAGGAAGCCGAGACGAAGCTCGCCGTCATCGACGGGAAGGCGGCCGAGGTGGAGTTCTGGGTGCGCGGCTTCGGTTCGCAAGGGATCCCGTCGCTGCTGCTCGATTCGTGCATGCCTTTCCTGACCGAGCGGTCGAACCATTACCTCAACACGCTCGCCGACGGGGACATCACCGTGGAGTTCTCGACGCAGCGCGAGCTGAAGTCCGGCAAGGGCGAGATGCGTGACGAGATCGAGATGAAGTGGAGCGCTGAGGGGGTTGACGATGCCACCCTGTCGGGTGGGCAGCTTAGGAAGGTCTCGGTCGCTGTGGACCTTGCTCTGATGGATCTCGCGGCATCCCGGGAAGGGGAAGGCGTGAAGCTGCTGGCGCTTGACGAGGTGCTGGACGGACTCGACGCGGAAGGCCGCTCTCGGGTGTTGCTCCTGCTCAGGGAGTTGCGAGCGTCCCGGGGTACTGTCTTTGTGACGTCGCACGACGCCGGCCTGTCGGAGAACTTTGAACGGACGATCAACGTCGTGAAGACTGACGGCGAAGCGATGGTCAAGGAGACGGCGTGATGGCAGCGGTCAGAAAGAAGACGCCGGCCAAGCGGAAGCCCACGCGGGCACACGGTACGCGAAGCCGCGAGAAGGGAAAAGAGGGAGAACGCGTGGTTGCGAACAGGTTCAGGGATCGCTGGCCCGAGTATTGTAAGCACGCGCGCCGGGGGTTGCAGGACCGCGACGGCATAGAGCACGCCGACGTCGAGGGCGTGCCCGGTCTCTTCATCGAGGTCAAGAAGCAGAAGAAAGCCAATGTCCGTGCCGCGCTCGAGCAGGTGAAGGAGGCCTGCAAAGACGGGCGCCGGCCGATGGTCGTGATCAAGGATGATAAGAAGCCCCCGTTCGTGGTGCTGACCCAGGACGACTTCATGGCGATCCTCGACTGGCATTCCTGGAAGAGGATCAACGATGGGTCGAATGAAGGGCCAAAGCTGTGAGCCGGTATCGCGATGACATCCAGATGACGCTTGCGAGCCATGGTATTATTGACGACCACCCCACACGTGCGAGCCAAGCATGGTTTGGCATCCACCAGGCCCATGCGAGCCACACACACGGTGACCCCCAACGGCGCTCTGCGAGCCACTGTTGCCTTGACACCCATGAACTTTGTGCGAGCCAAAGCAGAAGTGACGTCCACTGTCTGGGTGCGAGCCATTCCCATGGGGATACCCACGCAACGGTTGCGAGCCGAGGTCCGAATGACACCCGCATCCATCTTGCGAGCCAAAGCGACTTTGACACTCACGGACCGAATGCGAGCCGAAGGAGAGATGACGACCGGCATCCGATTGCGAGCCATTCAGCGAGTGACACCCATATTCTGGTTGCGAGCCAAGCCAAGTATGGCACCCAGCTTCTTATTGCGAGCCAGTCGATGTGTGACACCCCCGGGTCTATGCGAGCCGAAGCGAGCATGACATCCAATCCGGAACTGCGAGCCCTACGCTACGTGACGCCCAAGAGAGATTTGCGAGCCGCGAGTGCCATGACATCCGATCTCAAGTTGCGAGCCTCGGTAGAGGTGACGCCCAAAAGATTGCTGCGAGCCGACCCGGCCTTTGTGCCCATGAAGTTGTTGCGAGCCAAAGATAAAGTGACACCCACGCTTCCGCTGCGAGCCGCATTTGGAGTGACATCCAAAGCAGGATTGCGAGCCATCGGCGACGTTGCAACCGGACAAAGTATGCGAGCCACGGGGGATGTGGCGCCCTGATGGCCCCTGCGAGCCACTGAACGTATGACGCCCATGTTCGAGTTGCGAGCCAAAAAAGGAGTGACGCCCATGATGTCTCTGCGAGCCCTCGTATTGATGATGCCCACCAGTCCGTTGCGAGCTACGTCCTGTATGACACCCGAACCGCTATTGCGAGCCCTCTTTGAGCTGACACCCACACCCGAAGTGCGAGCCACCGCGAGGTTGACGCCCAACACGAGTATGCGAGCCATCGGCTTGATGACGCCCACGCTACCGCTGCGAGCCAGATCAGCAGTGACATCCACTGTCGAATTGCGAGCCAACGAACTTTTGACATCCGAAGGGCAAGTGCGAACCAAGAAGGGAGTGAAGACCGGACAGAGTGCGTGCACCGAACCAGTACCACAGTCAACAAGGGGAACAGGAAAATGGACAGTCGAACAAGTAAAGCCAACGAACTGAAGCTGACCGTCAATACCATGTACCAGATCCAGCAGACGAGGATTGCCCTCGGGCTGCGAATCCAGACAGCCGAGAAGAACGGCTGGGTCGCGTCCGAGTTCGCTCAGAAGTTGATGGACGGCACGGCCAAGCACTATCAAGATGCCGAGAACGAGGTGGCGAGAGAGATGACCGCGATGATCCAGAGCTATCGGATCTGGAGCGAGTGGTTCATCGACATCAAAGGTGTCGGTCCTCGGTACGCCGGCCTGCTGATTTCCAAGCTCTGCGAGAAGCGGCAGGCGCAGTACGAGCTTGAGGACGTCATCCGGTGGGGGCCGCACCCGGAAGACCTGCCGACGGACGCCCCGGCCACCCTGGAGAAGCTCGGTACGCCCACTGGCAAGGTGCGCCAGGGGATCATCTGCTTCGAGACGATCTCGAGCGTGTGGGCCTACTGCGGGCTGCACACGGTCGATGGGAAGGCGGCGAAGCGTACCAAGGGGAAGGCTGCCAACTGGTCGAGCAAGCTCAAGGCGACGGCCTTCCTGATCGGCAGTCAGTTCTGCAAGACTCCATCGTCGGCGTACCGCCCCGTCTTCGACAACTTCCGGGCCAAGGCCGAGGATAACCCGCGGTTCAAATCCAAGGGGCACAGGCACAATCACTCGATCAGGCTCACGGCGAAGGTGTTCCTTGGCCACGTCTGGACGGTGCAGCGTGCGCTTGAGGGTCTGCCGGTGTCGCCGCCGCTGGTGCTCGCGAGTGAGAGCGCGCACACACACTTCATCCCGCCGCTGCGGAACGAGGGCGACTGGAACGGCCTCGACAAGGCGTGGAGCGACTTCGGGCCGCCGCCGGACTTCTGCCTGGAGTTCATCAAGTGAGCCGCCGCAGCGGACATGGGGGCGCGGATCGGTCGCGCAGGGTATTGCAGCGGACGCCGAGCAGGAAGATGTCCGCTCTTACGGAGAACAACAACGCCATTATGATCCGGAAGCTGATGGCCACGCAGGCGATGCACGGCAACCCCAAGAACTTCGTGGTCATCGTTGGCAACCAACTGATCGACACCTCGGGGACCTTCAAGGGGTTCCTGTCCGAGGGTGGGAGGGTTGTCGGTGACTCGGTGCTCCTGGTGCACAAGAAGGACCTTGCCAAGATCATCGGCAAGAAGGCGGCGCTGAGGTTCTGGCACCCGGACCTCGGTCTGGTTGAGGACGTCCTCGTAGGCGGGTCTACGGTGGAGCCCGATCCAGAAGGGGAGGGCGAGGCTGATGCCTGACGTCGGACCATCGACACCGGCCTATGTCATCGGCGACGCGCTGGAGAAGTTGCGCCAGCTACCCGACGGGTGGGCGCATTGCTGTGTCACGAGCCCGCCGTACTGGAGCTTGCGAGATTACGGCGTCGCCGGGCAACTCGGGCTTGAGAAGGCGCCGGACGAGTACGTTGCCAACCTGGTCGCCGTGTTCCGTGAGGTGCGGCGCGTGCTGCGTGACGACGGCACCCTATGGCTGAACCTCGGAGACTCGTATGCCAGTAGCGGAGGGTACGCCCGAGGTGGTAAGGACGGCGGTCTCCTGGGGTCGCGGCCGGCGAGTGCTGGGACAAGAAGCCGTGCTCGGGTGACGGGTGCTGCTGGTATCAAGCCGAAGAACTTGGTGGGCATTCCGTGGCGTGTCGCCTTAGCGCTACAGGCGGATGGCTGGTATCTGCGCAGCGATATCATCTGGGCGAAGACCAACCCGATGCCGGAGTCTGTGACTGATAGACCGACGAGAGCGCACGAGTACGTGTTCCTGCTCACAAAGTCGGCGCGATATCACTATGACGCTGAGGCGATCCGGGAGGTTGGCAGTCAGGACAGCCATGGCGGTGGGGTTGTTGGCGATCATCGCTACACGGCTCGTTCCGGGCGAGATGACACCGCTGTCGGTCTTGGTGTCTCAGCAGGTGCCAGCGGCCGCAACAGGCGTACCGTCTGGACGATCTCGACCCGGCCGTACCCTAAGGCGCACTTCGCTGTCATGCCTAGCGCCCTCGCCGAGTTGTGCATCTTGGCGGGCTGTCCACCTGGAGGGATTGTCCTCGACCCGTTCATGGGCGCGGGCACGACTGGGATGGTGGCGCAGGACTTGGGCCGGACTTGGTACGGAATCGAGCTGAATCCTGAGTACGCGGCTCTCATTGAAGAGCGCACAGCGGAGTCCAAGAAGTGAGCGAATCGAGGAGGGTCAGGAAGACGTTCACGTCCTTCCACGCGAGACCGGATCTCGAATACATGACGGTCGGGGAGCGAGACGCGTTGAGGGTGGGGAGGGACTCAGGACAAATCTCATTCTTTCGGGTGCATGCATGCCGCGCTGGTTGTGGCATGGACACACCAAAATCAAAGCTGTTCTGCAGCAAGGAGTGTTACGATGGATACAGGGAACGGAACGAGCGTGCAGGAAGAGAACACGGCGATGGCAGCGCCGAAGGAGATGCAGAATGAGGACCCCGGGCCGCCGACTCATATCGTCTCGGCGATCAGGGCGTTGATCGGCAAAGAGGTCAAGCTGGAGACCAAGGACGGGTCCGCCCGTCACGGTACGCTGACTGACGTCCCGATGGAGAGCATCATCATCGGCGACGACACAGCGTTCGTGTGGCCGCGCGGGGTGATCCTCAACGGTGATAAGACCGACGAGATCGCCTGGAGCCAACTGGCTTGGATTCGCTTAGCGTAAGAAGGGTGTGAAGTCCGGGCCCGCGGGTACGGCAACAACGCCGCACCCGCGGGCGAATTTCAAAGAGCGCGACGGCAGAGTAGCAATGGAGGACAAGCATGTCCAGCAACGTGAGGAGAACACTATGAGCAGACCAGGTTGGCACACTTTTTTCATGCGGCAGGCGGTGATCGCAGCGACACGCGCGACGTGCGACCGGCGTCACGTCGGCGCCGTGCTGGTGCGGCACAACCGTATCCTGGCGACGGGGTACAACGGATCCATACGCAAGCTGAGGCACTGCAACGAAGGCGGGCACCTGATGGTTGACGGGCAC
>LAZR01000472.1_pt1 | contig 32457 bp, 25 predicted proteins | sample 329461 | NCBI WGS metagenome assembly LAZR01 (sample SAMN03002196, study PRJNA259156) | marine sediment metagenome | biome: sea floor; feature: Hydrothermal impacted sediments; material: marine sediment; isolation source: Loki non-amplified sample from Loki's castle hydrothermal vent sediment ...
GGATCGCCCCTGCCCCCATCCGCAGCGCGTAATCGATGAATGTCGCCCCATGCACCCGGGATCCGGGCAATGCCGCGAACAGGTTGCCGGGCGCCACCGCGCGATTGTCGGTGGCCAGCCCGGTGATGCGCGCTTCGCGGCCGCCCTGGGCGGTCAGGCCAAGTTCGCCCAGTGTCTTGACGGTCTCTGCCATGTCGGCACCCCCTTCAGTTTGAAGTGAGTGTTACCCCGGATGGTGCCACGGGTTCAACAGCCGGTCGTAGCCCCAGAAAGGGTGCCGCGCGACGGACCATCTCTGCGGCGACGGGCACGGCTGTCCAACCGGCGGTGCGGCGCGGATCGCCCGAAGTTTCAACCGGTTCGTCCAGCGTGACGATCAGCACATATTTCGGATCATGGGCGGGAAAGATGCTGGCAAAGGTCGCGATGACCGTATCCTCAAGATAGCCACCCCGGGGGCCGGGTTTATCCGCCGTACCGGTCTTGCCGCCGATCTGGTAGCCGGGCACTTCCGCGAAGCTCGCTGTCCCTTCGGTGACCACGGCGCGCAGCATGGCACGGGCATCCGCCGCTGCACGCTCTGACATCACGCGGGGGCCCACCACTGGGGCCGATTGTTTGCGCAGCGTTGGCGTGACCTTGTGACCGCCATTCGCGATTGCGGCGTAGCCTGCCGCCAAATGCATCGGGCTAGACGACAGGCCGTGGCCATAGGAGACGGTTACGGTGCTCAGCTCTTGCCAGCGCTGCGGCAGCAAAGGCTTGCCGCCAGAGGCTTCGACGATCTCGAACGCGGTTGGTTCAAAAAAACCGAGGTTTTTCAGGAACTCCTGCTGACGCTCCGCGCCGATCTCAAGCGCAAGCCGCCCTGTCCCGCGGTTGGAGCTGTGCACGATGATCCCCGTCACCGTCTGCTTGCCGTAGTTCTTGCCGCGGAATTCGCCGATGCGGAAGCCGCCGACCTTCATCGGGCCAGAGGTGTCGATCACCGTATCCGCCGTGGCAATGCCAAGGTCGATCGCCTGTGCCGCGGTGAAAATCTTGAAGACAGAACCCAGCTCGTAGACGCCTTGCACCGACCGGTTGAACAGCGGGCTGTCGGACGCATCGCCCGTGACGGCGGCATGAGGCCGGTCGTTGGGGTCGAAAGAGGGCAATGATACGGCGCTGATCACCTCGCCCGTGTGCACATCCATCAGGACCGAGGTCGCCCCCTTGGCGTTCATCAGCTTCATGCCGCCATAAAGAATACGCTCGGACGCGGCCTGTACGGTCATGTCGATCGACAGTTCCAGCGGCTTGTTGCCATTGGCCGGATCGCGCAGATAATCGTCAAAGTATTTCTCTGCTCCCGCGACGCCGATCACCTCGGCGGCATGAACGCCCTCGCGGCCATAGCTGGCCCCGCCCATGATATGCGCGGCAAGCGACCCATTGGGGTAAAGGCGCATATCACGCGGCGCGAACAGCAAGCCCGGCTCGCCGATATCATGCACGGCCTGCATCTGCTCAGGGCTGATTTTCTTCTTGATCCACAAGAACTTGCGCTTGCCGGTAAAGTCGCGCAGCAGGCGTTCTTCGTTCAGGTCAGGAAACACGGCCATCAGCTTTTTCACGGCCCCCTGCGGGTCGATCATGTGGTGCGGCTGCGCATAAAGCGCATGTGTCTCAAAATTGGTCGCCAGCAGATTGCCATTGCGATCCACAATATCGGCGCGGGTGGCCGAGATCACGGAACCGGGGGCCGCCGCGCGCGGCTCTGTCGGGTCGGTGGTCGCCATGACCCCCATACGCGCGCCCACAACGGTGAAGGCGCAGAAGAAGAAGACCCCCAGAACCAGCAATCGCCCCTCGGCGCGTTGCCGCGAGGCGTCGCGCATCTGCTCGTGGCGGATACGCTTGTTTTCGCGCTCGATCGCGTCGGGGTTTTCGCCCTTTTGACGGGCTTCAAGAATACGGGCCAGCGGGCGCAGTGGGGTGCGGATCATTCGGGAGCCTCCATCGAGGATACGTCAACGCCGTCGGTGATCTCGAACAGCGGCAGTTCTGGCAGCGGCGGGTAGCTCACCTGATCGATAGATCCGAACTGGTCAGGATGCAGCGGCAAAAGGTTCAGCCGGTCAAAGTTCAGCTCTGCCAGATCGCGCAGACGGTCGGGGCGGTTCTGATAGGCCCATTCCGCCTTGAGCACGGCCAGACGGCTGTAGGCTTCGCGGATTTCATAGCGCAGGTCATCGGCATCACTCAGGGCTTGCTGGGTCGCGTAATTCTCGCGGTAGGCCCAGAAGGCCAGCCCGATCACCGAAAAGGTGGTTAGGATGTAAAGCACGGTTCTCATACGGTTAATCCCCTGACCATAGGCATGCCGAGTGTCTTGGCATCGATGCTGCCCGCAGGCGCATCAGTGCGAATTGCGACGCGCAGCTTGGCCGAGCGGCTGCGCGGGTTCTCTTCCAGCTCTTGCGCGTCGGGCCCGATGGCCTTGCGCTTGAGGATCTTGAACTGCGGCGCGGGTGCTTCAATTTCGGGCGCAAAGCGGTTGGCGTTGCCCCCTGCCCCCGCACGCGCTGTCAGGAAGCGTTTGACCATACGGTCTTCGACCGAGTGGAAGGTCACGACGGCCAGCTGGCCACCGGGTTTCAACGCACGTTCCGCCGCCATCAACCCGTTGAACAGCTCGCCATATTCATTGTTCACCGCAATGCGCAGCGCCTGAAAGCTGCGGGTCGCAGGATGCGACTGGCCGGGTTTCGAGCGCGGCAAACAGCTTTCGACCAACCCTGCAAGCGCCAGCGTTGTGGTGATCGGGGCCTCTTCGCGGGCACGTACGATCGCTTTGGCGATGCGACGGCTGGCGCGTTCTTCACCGTATTGGAACAGGATATTGGCGATCACCTCTTCCTCGGCCTCGTTGACGATATCCGCCGCAGGGGGGCCGTCCTGGCTCATCCTCATATCAAGCGGCCCGTCACGCATGAAAGAGAACCCGCGTTCTGCCAGATCAAGCTGCATGGAGGACACGCCCAGATCCAGCACGATCCCGTCCAGATCCTGTGCATAGTCGTCCATTTTGGAAAACACGCCGCGCTGCATGATGATCCGGTCGCCATAGTCACCGGCCCAGGCCTGCGCCATTTCAAACGCGAGCGGATCACGGTCCACGGCCACCACCTGCGCAGCACCTGCGTCCAGCAGTCCACGGGTATAGCCGCCCGCGCCGAAGGTGCCATCCAGCCAACGCCCCGACACAGGGGCCACCGCCGCCAGCAAGGGGCGCAGCAGAACCGGAGTATGGGGGGCGGAAGGGGTATCGTTGGGTCCGCTCATATCGATCAAGCCTCCGGCTTGCCGTCCAGGAAGGCCATCGGATCAAAGTCTTCTGGCAGCTCGTCCAGCCATTCCTCTTCGCGGGCCTTTTCTTCGGTCTCGTAGGTTTCGGGCTTCCAGATCTGGAAGGTATCACCGGCGGCGATAAAGAATGCTTCGTTTTCCAGATCAATTTTGTTGCGCAGCTTCGCTGGCAGCACCAAACGGCCCGTTTCATCGACCGAGGTCGGAAAGGACTGACCGTGGAACAGGCGCTGCAACATCTTACGCTGCATCGATCCACGTGGGAGGGCGTCGATCTTGTCATCGACCTCGTCGATGGCTTGCATGGTATAGCATTCAAGATAGCTGCGGCGGCTGTCGCCATAGACGATTACGAGCTCGGGCGTGCCACCGTTCTGCCAATTCGGATCACCGGCTTCCAACACACGACGAAAAGAGGCTGGGATAGACACCCGCCCCTTCGTATCGACCTTGTGTTGGCTTTCGCCTCTGAACCTGCGGCTCACGTGTGTGTCCCTGCCTGTGACGCTGATGCGCCTTAAACTTTTGCCCCCGACGGTAGATGTAGAAACGGCGGGTTGATCTGCTGCCACTGATCAACCCGCCGCCCGTCCCGCCTTGGCGGGGAAGTCCGACTGCGCGCGCCACCTGGGGGGATGTCTGCTCGCTCGCGCGCCGGATCTCTTGGTCTGATGAAAGCGAGGTGCCTGTATGAACCTGCTAGAGTTTTATTTGGTCGTTGGGGTCGTTTGGTGCCCCGTGTCCCGTTCTCATCCGATGCACTAGGGATGCCATGGGAATTGATGGGCGTCTATAAGTTTTTTGAGAATTACACACTAAATTTGGTTTTACACAGGGTTGTAAAACAACATGTGGGGAGAATATCGGGCGCATTTCCAGCTCATATCGGTAAGTTATGGCGTGCAACCACAATATATTGACGAAAAATGAACGCGCCAAATTTTCCCACAATTTCCCAACATTTTTTGACCACAGAGTTATCCACAGGCCAGGTTCGCCACCTGTTCTGCAATTTATACACCAAATATTTAGCTTTGTTCCGCAAACTGGGGATTCCGCGCCGCAGGCGGCCAATTTCCGCCGAATCATCTTGCCAATCCAGCACAAGAAGCTGAGCAGGCTCCCATGATTTCCCATGGCAATTCCCATACACTCTCAAAGCTCGGATTTATTGGCGCTCGCGTCAGATACACAAACGCCGCACAAAATACATGCGCGGCGTTAAACTCTAAGACAGAGGGAGATGTGGGCCGCTCTAAGCCATCCCGCCTTTAATTAAACCTTCAGCGATACGTGCATAGGCCTGCGCCATCGGACCATCACCCGCCGCGACCGGCGTGCCACTATCGCCCGAGAGGCGCGTGTCCAGATCAATAGGCAGACTCCCCAATAGCGGCACATCCATTTTGACTGCCTCTGCGGCAACACCACCATGGCCAAAAATCTCATGCTGCGACCCGCAATCAGGACAGACAAACAGTGACATATTCTCAATCAAACCCAGCACGGGTGTCTTTAGGGTATTAAACATATCAATCGCCTTGCGCGCATCAATCAAAGCCACATCCTGCGGCGTCGACACCACAATCGCGCCGGACAGCTCGGATTTGGTGCAAAGGGTCAGTTGCACATCCCCTGTCCCCGGCGGCAGATCGACGAGCAACACGTCAAGCTCGCCCCACTCCACCTGCCCAAGCATTTGCTGCAGCGCGCCCATCAACATAGGGCCACGCCAAACGACCGCTTTACCCTCTTCCATCATAAAGCCGATAGACATCAAGGTTACCCCATGGGCATGCAGCGGAATGATCGTCTTGCCGTCCGGCGACGCTGGCCGCTTGTTCACGCCCATCATCCGCGGCTGGCTGGGACCATAGATATCGGCATCGAGCAGACCGACCTTGCGCCCTGCCCGCGCCAACGCCACGGCGAGGTTGGAACTGACGGTGGATTTACCGACACCGCCCTTGCCAGACCCGATGGCCAGAATACGCTGAACACCTGCCGGCTTCATCGGGCCATCCTGCGCCTTCGGATGTCCGCCAATCTTGAGGCTGGGTGCCGCTTGTTTGGGCGCAGGGCCGTGGGCGGTCAAAGCAACCGTGACGGAACTGACGCCATCAATCTCGCGCACGACCGCCTCCGCCGCGTCACGCAAGGGGGCCATCTGCGCCGCGACCTGCGCATTCGGTGCCTCTATAACAAACCGCACCACATCGCCCTCAATAGTTAAAGCGCGAATAAGGTCGTGATCGAGTATCGACTTACCGTCCGGCAACTTCACGCGCGCCAGAGCAGTTTCAACATCGGATTTAGAGAGTGGCATGGCGTTTTCCTTTAGAGACTGCCTTTGACATGGCAGTTTCTGGCTAAATCGCAACCCTGCGTTCAAATCCCGCACAGGACCAAGGCAAAACGAACATTTTCCGCCCAATAATTACGCACTCACCCCATGTTTTCGCTGCATAGCAGCATTGCACGATTAGATAATTGTGCAGGCGCAGCAAATAGGTCAAAAAGACTTCAGGAACGCAGATACTGCGCTCCAAGTTTAAGACCAAACCATCCATCCTCCTCCCGGATGTGTTTGTTTTCGGCGGCGATACCCTCCTCCTCCCTGGTATCGTCGCCATTTTTTTCACATCATCGCAATTCCGGATCCAAGCGTTTGCGCTGTGGTTATTTTTGTTCCCGTTCAGGACGTTACGTCACCTTCCCCTATGCACTTTCTGCATAGCAGCATTGCCGATCTGGCTGTTGTGCAGCTGCAGCATTTTCCTACATAACCAACACAAGACGAATGATAACGAACTCAGACGAAACAAGACGAGGTACTCCGATGGCCTACTTGAACACCACAACCGCACCGACCCTGGCAGACCGTTTTGCCGCGCTGATGTCCACATTTGAGACTCGCCGCAAACAACGCCGGGTATACCGCTCGACCTTCAACGAACTCAGCTCTCTGTCAAACCGCGAGCTGAACGACTTGGGCATGGGCCGCTCGCAAATTCGCGGCATCGCACTGGAAACAGCGCGCAACGCTGCTTAACTGATACCGGATCGGGCACACGCACCCTCCCTGTTGTGTGCCTGTAGAAAGCTTCGGGTCTCCTCCTCCTCCCTGAGACCGGCGGCTTTCACTAACGTCCCCTTCCCCCTTTCCTCCCGATTGGATTGGGGACGTAGATAAAGACGGCGGTGCTTTCCTCCCAAAGCACCGCCGTTCTTGCATTCAAACTTTGATATTTCATTAAGGCGTCAACGCTCCGTTCAAAACGGAACGTCGTCTGACGTGCTCAGGTAGCGCGAAACGACCTTTTTGACGCCCGCCTTGTCAAAGGCGATCTCAAGCTTATCCCCTTCGATTCCAATAACTTTACCATAGCCAAACTTTTGGTGGAAAACCCGTTCCTCCATGGCAAAGCTGCTAACGGCAGACATATCGATTGTCATATTGCGGACCTCGGCGGGTTGGCTGGTCCCACGCCCCTGGCTGCGCGTCTGCAACCTGCGCCATCCCGGCGAGTTATAAACATTCGCCTCGGCCGCCTTTTCGTGCAGATTCGATTTGGGCATCGCGGCACCATACCCGCCGCCATACAAACCAGGCGGTGTCAGCACATCAACGTGCACTTCGGGAAGTTCATCAATAAACCGCGACGGCATGGCGCTTTGCCACTGTCCGAACACGCGCCGATTGGCCGCGAATGAAATCGTGCACAGCTGCTCCGCCCGCGTGATCCCAACATAAGCAAGCCGGCGCTCTTCCTCCAAGCCTTTAAGGCCGGATTCATCCATAGACCGCTGCGACGGGAAAAGCCCATCTTCCCAACCGGGCAGAAAAACAGCCGGAAATTCCAGCCCTTTGGCCGCGTGCAACGTCATGATCGACACCTTTGCGCCACCATCGTCACTTTCATTGTCCATGATCAGGCTGACGTGTTCCAGAAAACCCTGTAGATTCTCGAACTGCTCCAGCGCCTTAACCAGCTCTTTCAGGTTCTCAAGCCGCCCGGGTGCCTCTGGCGTTTTGTCGTTCTGCCAAAAACCGGTATAGCCGCTTTCATCCAATATGATCTGCGCCAGTTCGATATGGCTTACTTCGGGCGGGCCATATTCATTGTGAAACTGCGGCGCGCCCTCGTCGATCACGCTATCATCTTCGACCACAACTTGCAGCCGAGGGCCCCTTGCCAGTTCAGACCACCGTTCAATACCATCAATAAGCAAGCGCAGCTGCGCCGCGCCGCGCCCACCGATGCCCCCATTCGCCAACAGAATGCGTGCTCCTTCAACGAGGTTAACACCATTCTCCCGCGCTGTTTTCTGAATATTCTGCTGCGCCTTGTCGCCCAAACCACGTTTCGGGGTATTAACGATTCTCTCGAACGCGAGATCGTCATCCGGTGATGTCACCACTCGGAAATAAGCCATTGCGTCGCGAATCTCTAACCGCTCATAGAACCGCGGGCCGCCAATCACGCGGTATGGTAGCCCAATGGTCAAAAAACGGTCTTCAAAAGCCCGCATCTGGTGTGAGGCCCGCACGAGAATTGCCATATCATCCAGCGTATAAGGGTCCAGCGCTCTGGTTCCACGTTGCAATGCTTCGATTTCATCACCGATCCAGCGCGCCTCTTCCTCACCATCCCAATGTCCGATCAAACGAACTTTTTCCCCCTCACGGGATTCCGTCCACAACGTCTTGCCCAAACGCCCCTCGTTTCCAGCAATCACGCCTGATGCAGCGGCGAGAATATGCGGTGTTGAACGATAATTCTGCTCAAGCCGGACGACATGCGCCCCGGGAAAATCCTTTTCGAACCGTAGGATGTTACCCACTTCGGCCCCACGCCAGCCATAGATCGACTGGTCGTCATCCCCAACGCAGCAGATATTCTTGTGGTCGGATGCAAGCAGGCGAAGCCACATATACTGGGCGACGTTGGTATCCTGATATTCGTCCACCAATATGAATTTGAACCAGCGCTGGTATTGCCCCAACACATCTTCGTGCTGCTGAAAAATGGTGACCATATGCAATAGCAAATCACCAAAATCACAGGCATTCAGGTCCTTCAATCGTGCCTGATACTGCGCATACAGCTCTGAGCCGCGGTGGTTGTAAGCCCCCGCATCGGCCGCAGAAATCTTGTCAGGTGTCAGAGCCCGGTTTTTCCAACCATCAATCACCCCCGCAAGTAGCCGCGCGGGCCAACGCTTGTCATCAATGCCTTCCGCCTTGATCAACTGCTTGAGCAAGCGCAGCTGGTCATCCGTATCCAGAATGGTAAAATTCGATTTAAGCCCCACCAATTCAGCATGACGACGCAACAGCTTAACGCAGATCGCGTGAAAAGTGCCGAGCCAAGGCATCCCTTCGATACTTTGCCCCAGCATATGTCCGACGCGGTTTTTCATCTCTCGCGCGGCCTTGTTGGTAAAGGTCACGGCAAGAATTTCATTCGGCCTGGCACGTCCGGTATTCATCAGATGCACGATCCGCGCTGTTAACGCCTTGGTCTTGCCCGTCCCCGCACCGGCCAGCATCAAGACGGGGCCGTCCATCTGCTCTACCGCGGCGCGCTGCGCAGGGTTTAACCCGTCTAGATAGGGTTGCGGACGCGCAGCCATAGCGCGCGATGATAAGGAAGCGCCCTCAAAGGCGGCCATTTCGTCGAAATCATTCATGCCGCCAATCTATCGTGCAAAACCGCTAAATAAAAGACGCGTTCGCAAAATGTTCTTGGTGCAATTCTAACAAATTCTTCGCTGAATGCGTTCTATGGCGAAGATGTGATCTGTATCTTACCTGTCCGCTCCTCCTTCTATCGGTTGCCGCGTTTGGACCTCCCCCTTCGTACCAGCCAACATCTTTCCAAAGGGTAAAAAATCCAAGCAAATCAAAAAAACTTCTGCTTGCACGTAACGTCATTCAGACGCAACAATGCCGCAGCGCAGCGTTACAGATCACGCTACATGCTTGAAAACGAAGATTTCTTGCCAGCAGGAAGGCCTATATATGACCGACTTTAAGAAAATTCTAATCGCGAACCGCGGCGAAATCGCCATTCGAATTATGCGTGCGGCCAACGAGATGGGAAAAAAGACGGTCGCGGTGTTCGCCGAGGAAGATAAGCTGGGGCTGCACCGATTTAAAGCGGACGAAGCCTACCGGATCGGAGCCGGATTAGGGCCCGTTGCCGCTTATCTTAGCATTGATGAAATTATTCGTGTCGCAAAAGCCTCTGGGGCGGATGCGATCCATCCCGGCTATGGGCTCTTGTCGGAAAATCCTGATTTTGTAGATGCTTGCGCGCAAAATGGCATTACCTTCATCGGTCCTCGGGCTGAAACGATGCGCGCTTTGGGTGACAAGGCCAGTGCGCGCCGTGTCGCCATGGAAGCCGGTGTGCCGGTCGTGCCCGCGACGGATGTATTGGGCGACGACATGGAGCTCGTGCGAAAACAGGCTGCAGAAGTTGGCTATCCGCTTATGCTCAAGGCATCTTGGGGGGGTGGTGGACGCGGGATGCGCCCCATCGACAACGAAAGCGAGCTTAAAGAAAAAGTTTTAGAAGGGCGGCGCGAGGCCGAAGCTGCCTTTGGAAACGGCGAAGGATATCTGGAAAAGATGATCCTCAAGGCGCGCCACGTCGAAGTGCAGATTCTCGGCGACAGCCACGGCGAAATCTACCATCTATTTGAACGAGATTGTTCGGTTCAGCGCCGCAACCAAAAGGTTGTAGAACGCGCACCCGCCCCCTACCTCAGCGACGAACAACGTGCCGAGATTTGCGAATTGGGCCGAAAAATCTGCGCTCATGTGAACTATGAATGTGCAGGCACCGTCGAATTCCTCATGGATATGGACGACGGTAAGTTCTATTTTATCGAGGTAAATCCGAGGGTTCAGGTTGAACACACCGTGACCGAGGAAGTCACCGGCATCGACATCGTACAAGCGCAGATCCTGATCGCGGAGGGCAAGACCATCGCTGAGGCGACAGGCAAGGCGACCCAGGCGGATGTCCAGCTGAACGGCCATGCCCTACAGACACGGATCACCACCGAAGACCCGCAAAATAATTTTATCCCTGATTATGGTCGCATCACCGCCTTTCGCGAGGCGACCGGTATGGGCATCCGCCTTGATGGCGGCACGGCCTACTCCGGCGGCGTTATCACGCGGTATTACGACAGCCTGTTGGTCAAAGTCACCGCCAAAGCGCAAACGCCTGAGCAGGCGATCGCCCGCATGGACCGCGCCCTACGCGAATTCCGCATCAGGGGCGTGTCTACGAATATTGCATTTGTCGAAAACCTGCTGAAACATCCGACCTTCCTCGACAACAGCTACCACACTAAATTTATCGACCAAACGCCAGAGCTGTTCACGTTTGAAAAGAGACGCGACCGGGCGACAAAAGTGTTGACCTATATCGCCGACATCACGGTGAACGGACACCCCGAGACAAAAGGGTTCGAGCGCCCCGCTGCAGCAGTGCGCGCACCACAACCCCCTGCTGCCCGCGCCGAACCCATGATGGGCACACGCAATTTGCTCGAACAGAAGGGCCCTCAGGCTGTCGCCGACTGGATGGGTCATCAGCGGCAGTTGCTTATCACCGATACCACCATGCGCGACGGCCACCAGTCTTTGCTCGCCACGCGGATGCGCAGCCATGATATGATCAAGGTTGCCCCGGCCTATGCTGCTAATCTTCCACGACTTTTTTCTATGGAATGTTGGGGTGGTGCCACCTTTGACGTGGCCTACCGGTTTTTGCAGGAATGTCCGTGGCAACGCCTGCGCGACCTGCGCGCGGCCTTGCCCAACGTGATGACCCAGATGCTGCTGCGGGGATCGAATGGCGTTGGTTACACCAACTACCCCGACAATGTGGTACAGGAATTTGTCCGCGTTGCCGCGACCGAAGGCGTAGATGTATTTCGCGTTTTTGATAGCCTGAACTGGGTTGAGAATATGCGTGTCGCGATGGACTCGGTGATCGAGAACAACAAGATTTGTGAGGGTACGGTCTGTTATACTGGTGATATTTTCGACCCGGACCGCGCCAAATACGACTTAAAATACTATGTCGCCATGGGCAAAGAACTGAAGGCGGCCGGCGCACATATTTTAGGTCTCAAAGACATGGCCGGTGTGCTTAAACCAAATGCCGCCAGAGCGTTGATTAAAGCGCTGAAATCCGAGGTCGGACTGCCGATACACTTCCATACCCATGACACCGCAGGCACGGCCATCGCGACCATCATGGCGGCGTCAGAAGCGGGTGTCGATGCAGTAGATTGCGCGATGGATGCGCTATCGGGGAACACCTCTCAGGCGACACTCGGGTCGGTTGTCGAGGCGCTGAAGCACACAGATCGCGACACAGGTTTGTCGATGGACGCGGTGCGCGAAATCTCGAACTATTGGGAAGATGTACGCAAGGAATATGCAGCCTTTGAGACAGGCATGCAGGCCCCCTCCTCCGAGGTATATTTGCACGAGATGCCCGGTGGTCAGTTCACCAACCTCAAGGCGCAAGCCGCGTCAATGGGGCTGGACGACAGGTGGCCCGAGGTTGCCAAAACCTATGCCGAAGTGAACCAGATGTTTGGCGATATTGTCAAAGTCACCCCGTCTTCCAAAGTTGTGGGCGATATGGCGTTGATGATGGTATCCCAAGGGTTAACCCGCATGCAGGTCGAAGACCCCAAGGCGGAAATGTCCTTTCCGGACAGTGTGATCGATATGATGCGCGGCAATTTGGGCCAACCCCCCGGCGGGTTCCCAGCCGCGATTGCCGACAAGATTCTAAAGGGCGAAAAACCTAATACAGCACGTCCCGGTGCCCATCTGCCCCCCACGGACCTAGAGGCAACGCGCAAGGAGCTGCGCGACCTGCTAGAAGGGGCTCAGGTCGAAGACGACGACCTGTCGGGGTACCTCATGTATCCGAAGGTTTTTCTGGATTACATGGGGCGTCACCGAACATATGGTCCCGTCCGTGTGCTGCCGACGCGCACCTTCTTCTACGGGATGGAGCCCGGCGAAGAAATCACCGCGGAGATCGACCCGGGCAAGACGCTTGAGATCCGCCTGCAAGCGCTGAGCGAGACCAATGAAGACGGCGACGTCAAAGTCTTTTTCGAGCTGAACGGTCAGCCGCGCGTGGTGCGTGTGCCCAACCGCCTGGTCAAAGCGACGACGGCCCAGCGACCGAAGGCCGAGATCGGCAACGTCAATCACATCGGCGCACCAATGCCAGGGGTTGTGGCCTCTGTCGGGGCGACTGTGGGGCAAAAGGTCAAATCAGGTGACCTGCTGCTCACCATCGAAGCCATGAAGATGGAAACCGGGATTCATGCGGACCGTGATGCAGTGGTCAAAGCGGTGCATGTCACCCCAGGTGGCCAGATCGACGCCAAGGATCTGCTGGTCGAACTAGAATAACCGATTGAGGGGCCAAGCGTGTCTATGCTGTGTCGCTTGGCCCTGATTGTCCGCTATATGCCAAGCCAGATATTCTAAACCAGCGCCGCGGATGGACGCCCCAATGCACTATGAATGGAGATCACCACCTAACGCCCCGACGCAGATTCTAACCCTGCGGCCGCATCAATCCCTGTCGGCCAAGGGCTTTGCCAGTTTTATTCTGACAACCTTTATCCTAATTCTGATCCCTGTACTGTCCCTCTTGGGGACGGTGTTGTTATGGGGATTGCTTCCTTTCATTCTGGCCGCCGTGGCAGGCATTTACTGGGCGCTACAGCGCAACCATAAGGCCAGAAAGATTGAAGAAGTGTTTACACTCGACCACCACACCGCCCATTTATCGCACCACACAGCCGGAGGCGACGTCAAGGAGTGGCAATGCAATCGCCATTGGGCCGTCGTCACTAAATATGAAAAAGACGGCCCCGTACCCCATTATGTGACCCTGCGCGGGATGGGACGTGAGGTCGAAATAGGCGCATTCCTGAGCGAGGAAGAACGGATCACCCTTTACGACGAGCTGAACCGTTCATTGCTCCGTTGAGCGTTAGCTCAGACGCTCTTTAACTTTGGGCCCAACCGCGCCAAAATCCATTTGTCCCGTGTACTTCCCCTTGAGCAAGCCGATCACCTTGCCCATGTCACGGATCGAGGTCGCGCCCACTTCGGCGATCGCGTCATCCACCGCTTTAGTGCTTTCTTCTTCGGTCAGTTGGCGCGGCAAGAACTCTTCGATTACGCCGATCTCTTCGCGCTCGCGGTCGGCTAGGTCAAGCCGGCCACCCTCTTCATAGGCGCGTACCGATTCCATACGTTGTTTCGCCATTTTGCCTAAAATCGCGAGCACTTCTGCGTCGCCAACACCAGTATCGCCTTCATCAGCGCGCGCCGCGATGTCTTTGTCCTTGATCGCCGCGTTGATCAGCCGCAAGGTCGAAAGGCGCTTGGCCGCCTTGTCCTTCATTGCCTGTTTCAGTGCTTCCGAGATGCGAGTCCGCAGTACCATTACCATCGTCCTTTTGACCCTAAGGGGAATTAAGCCGTGCAACATAGACATATTGCGCGGCGCAGGCAATGCCACACAGGCCTGCTAAGCCATTGCTAAATATGCATATTTCATTTTAGACACCCTATTGACCCCGGCAGCACGCCGCCTTAGGTTGCCACCGTTTAACTCCATATACCTGCCGCTGGAGGCCCCCCACATGACCGCGACCACATCACCTCGTCCGACTGCCTGCCTGGCGCTAGCGGACGGATCGCTTTTCTACGGCATGGGCTTTGGCGCAACGGGCGAAACCGTGGCCGAGCTTTGCTTTAATACAGCAATGACCGGCTATCAGGAAATCATGACCGACCCGTCTTATGCGGGGCAAATCGTGACGTTCACCTTCCCCCATATCGGCAACACTGGCACCACCCCCGAAGACGACGAAACCGGCGATCCGGTAGCGGCGGGTATGGTCGTAAAGTGGATGCCTACGGACCCAAGCAGCTGGCGCTCCGTACAGCCGCTGTCCGACTGGTTGGCGTCCCGCGGGCGTATCGCCATCGGTGGCATTGATACACGTCGCCTGACCCGGGCAATCCGTCAGCAAGGCGCGCCCCATGCGGCACTGGCACACAACCCGGACGGCATCTTTGATGTCGAAGCTCTGGTCGCAGCTGCCCGCGCGTTCGCCGGTCTGGAAGGCATGGATCTGGCCAAGGAGGTCAGCTGTAAGCAATCCTACCGCTGGAATGAAATGCGTTGGGCCTGGCCAGAGGGCTATACCGAGCAGGAGAATGCGCCACATAAAGTTGTCGCGATCGACTATGGTGCCAAACGCAACATCCTGCGTTGCCTCGCTTCGGCTGGCTGTGATGTCACGGTCCTGCCCGCATCTGCAACATATGAAGACGTAATGGCTCATAATCCCGATGGCGTTTTCCTGTCGAACGGCCCTGGCGACCCCGCTGCAACCGGCGTTTATGCCGTGCCGATGATCAAGGAAGTTCTTGACAAGACGCAGCTTCCGGTTTTCGGCATCTGCCTTGGTCACCAGATGCTAGCGCTCGCGTTGGGCGGTCAGACGGTCAAAATGAGCCACGGCCACCACGGTGCGAACCACCCCGTCAAGGATATCGATACGGGGAAAGTTGAAATCACCTCGATGAACCACGGGTTCGCCGTTGATGCGCAAAGCTTGCCAAGCGGTATCGTGGAAACGCATCAATCGCTGTTTGACGGATCCAACTGCGGCATTCGGATGGAGGGGCGTCCGGTTTGGTCCGTCCAGCACCACCCCGAAGCCAGCCCCGGCCCGCAAGACAGTTTTTATCTATTCGAACGTTTCGCCACGGCCATGGCGGAACGGGCCAGCTAAGCTGGAAGGGCGCGGGCGCTTCCTTCACCCGCAATTAACGCCCCATTAAGGTAACTCTGCCACGGTCGAATTATTCCGAAAGGAAGGGATTCGACCGATGAGCAACCTTGGGCTAGAGCTGAAATCACCAAAACCCGCGCGTGTACGCGGGCGGTATCGGCCCTTGGGCCGGATATTGGTTGACGCCGGCCTGATCGATCAGGCCGCTTTGGTTCATGCGCTCGAAGCGCAGCAAACCCTTGATGCGCCCCTTGGGGATATACTCGTTGCCCAAGGCCTCGTCTCGCGCAGCGAGGTGACCAAGGCGCTGGTACTCCAACATCAGATCCAGCAGGTTGATCTTGACACCGACCCGCCTAAAGCAACCCTCGCGCGCCATCTAACAGCCGAAGAATGTCTACGGCACAAGATCGTGCCGTGGCGGCGCTTGGGCAAAACTCTCTTTTTAGCGACAAGCAGGCCAGATCGGCTGAGCGAGATCGAAGGGGAAGCCTTCGGTGATGTGGACCTTGATATTGTCCCCGTGCTTGCAGAACCCGCCCAGATTGATCGGCGGATCACGGCACTTTATGGACCTGTTTTAGCGAGGCGCGCTGCGTCTCGTGTCCCTGCGGATCAAAGCTGCCGTACTTGGCGCATTGCCGGTCCAGGGCGACGTCTTTGGGCCTGCACTGTAGGCGGTGCCGCAGCCCTCCTTTTTATAGCGCTACCGGCATGGACGTTCACCGCATTTGTCGCCTTGGCGTTGTGTTGCAGCGCCATGATCATGACCCTGCGGCTGTCATCTTTCGTTGCACGGTGCTTATGGGGGAACACCCCACATGCGTCGGATCCCGCCCCGCCGCCAGTGCCTGCAAGACGCCCCAAAGTATCCGTTCTTGTGCCCCTTCTGCACGAAGAGGAAATTGCGGGCGCTTTGATTGCGCGGCTTGGTCAACTGACCTACCCCAAGGCATTGCTTCAAGTCGTTTTGGTGTTGGAAGAAGGCGATCAGATGACCCGTGATACGATTGCGCGCACCAGACTGCCTTTTTGGTTCGATGTGATCGAAGTCCCTCAAGCAGGAAAGCTGCGCACCAAACCGCGCGCACTGAACTATGCACTGGATTTTTGCAACGGTAGCATCATCGGCGTATGGGACGCCGAAGATGCGCCCGAAGTCGACCAGCTTGACCGCGTGGTACAACATTTTGAGCACGCCCCACCAAACGTCGCCTGTGTCCAAGGGGTACTGGACTATTACAACGCGCGGACCAATTGGATCTCGCGCTGTTTCGCGCTGGAATATGCTTCTTGGTGGCGCGTTATTCTTCCGGGCGTCGCACATCTGGGGCTGATCATCCCGTTAGGCGGCACGACGCTTTTCTTCCGACGTCCTATCCTGGAAAAGCTATGTGGCTGGGATTCCCATAATGTCACCGAAGACGCCGACCTCGGGGTGCGGCTTGCGCGGCATGGGTACCGAACCGACCTGTTGCCAACGGTCACCTACGAAGAAGCCAACTTTCGCGCATGGCCCTGGATCAAGCAACGGTCGCGCTGGCTGAAAGGCTTCTTGATCACATGGGTCGTACACAGTCGCGCGCCGCTCCAACTGATCCGAGACGTGGGGATCATCCGCTTCCTTGGCGTGCAAACGCTGTTCCTCGCGACATTTTGCCAGTTTATCTTCGCCCCATTTCTCTGGACCTTCTGCCTTCCGCTTTTCGGTGCATCACATCCTGTTGAAACCACCCTTGGGCCTGAAGCATTCTATAGCCTCTTTGGGTTTTTCGTGTTTGCCGAAATTCTTAGTATTGCCATCGCAATGACGGCCGTATCCGGGTCTCAGCACCGGCACCTTATTCCGTGGGCAATAACGTTGCCGTTCTATTTTATTCTAGGGTCATTCGCGGCCTATAAGGCACTTTATGAATTCGTGGTCATGCCGTTCTATTGGGACAAAACCGAACATGGCGTCAGCCACAAATCCGACAATGGGATGCAAACCAGATCGGCTCGCCCCCCTTAACCCTCCTCCTTGCGTTGCGCGGCCTCTTGCTTCAGCCGCGTCATAAACGCGACCGAGATATGCGTCCGCAAGGCTTCGTCCGCACCGTCTTCGTCGCGCTGTTCAATCATCTGCACAATGCGATCATGTTCATCCTGTGCAATTGCGCCGCGTCCGTCCACCGCCAATGATGACGTCGCCATCAGGGCCATGGACCGATGCACCAGATCAAGTTGCTGCACGAGATATCGGTTGTGGGACGCCAGATGAATTTGTTTGTGAAACCGCCTGTTTGCCCGTGCCAACGCGGCCGGGTTGTCGCGCAATGCATCGTCTTCCTCGACCATTTCACGCAGCACACGAACTTCTTCGGTCGTTGCATGACGCGCTGCAAGCCGCGCGGCGAGCCCCTCCAGCTCTCCGCGCACAACGTAAAGCTCGGCCATCTGGTTGTGATCCAGCGATGCAACGATCAAACTGCGGCCGTCCCGCGCCAGCAAAGATTGCGTCTCAAGCCGTTGTAATGCTTCGCGAACCGGCGTTCGGGACACGCCAAACCGTTCGGCCAGTTCGCTTTCTACCAAGCGATCGCCGGGTCGATAGGTGCCCACATCAATCGCGTCCAAGATCATCGAATAGGCGTCAGTGGGTCCGGAGCGTGGCGTCGTCATGGGTTCTCTTTCAAAAGGCTCCGGCACCTTAGCCCCCGCGTCCAATTGCGCAACCCCGTGATCTTGCACAGTACCCTCAGGCGGCGTAGCAAGTCCTTATGAAAAATACCGATTTCTCTCACGTGAACACTTGGGTGTTCGACCTTGATAACACGCTCTATCCGCCGTCGGCGCGCCTGTTTGACCAAATCGAACAGCGCATGACCGACTGGGTAATGACCGCGCTGAACGTAGACCGACGGCGCGCGGATCATCTGCGCAAGCACTACTGGCACACCTATGGCACGACTTTGGCGGGGCTGATGCGCGAACACGACCTTGATCCTGGCCCGTATCTGCATGAGGTACACGAGATTACCTTTGACGCGCTGGTACCTGATCCGCTGCTTGCGGCGCGGATCGCCGCACTGCCGGGGCGTCGGATTATCTATACCAACGGGACAGCCCCCTACGCCGAGAAGGTCATTGCCGCACGGGGATTGTCGGGGTTGTTTGATGCTGTCTATGGCGTTGAGCACGCTCAATATTTACCCAAACCCGAACGCGCCGCCTATGATCTGATATTCGCCACCGATGCGTTGACCCCATCGTCCGCCTTCATGTTCGAAGACGACCCGCGCAACCTGATCGCCCCGCACGAAATGGGGATGGGCACGGTGCACGTCGCAGAAAGAGCAGAGCCCGCGCCGCATATTCACTTTCACACCGATGATCTTTCAGCTTTTCTTGCAAAAATTACGGACTAACTGATGACCATGACATGTGACATTTTGATTTCGGGCGGCGGCATTGCCGGTTTGACAGCGGCGGCAGCCTTCGGCAGCGCAGGGTTCAATGTGGTCTGCGTCGACCCGACGCCCCCAGTGACCGATGGCACGGCGCAGGGGGCCGATATGCGCTCTACTGCGATGTTGCAGCCAGCCCGCCGCGTGCTCGAGGCGGCAGGGATATGGGCGCATCTGTCGGATCATGCAGCACCCTTGCAGGTCATGCGCATTATTGACGCCGGCGGGGATGGCGACGCACCGCTGACCAGTCGCGCATTTGATGCTGCTGATATTTCGGATCAACCCTTTGGCTGGAATTTTCCGAACTGGCTGCTGCGGCGTGCTTTGTTAGAGCGTTTAACCGCCCTACCGAATGTCGATTTTCGCCCCGGAACAGCGACGACGTCATTATTCACGCGCACCACCGGGGCACGCGTAGGGCTCGACGATGGCACTAAGATATCGGCCAAACTGGTGGTTGCCGCTGATGGGCGCGACAGTCCGATGCGAGACGCAGCCGGCATAGAGGTAACCCGCCAAAGCTATGGTCAAAAGGCGCTCGCCTTTGCAGTCACACACCCGACCCCTCATGAAAACGTATCAACCGAAGTGCACCGCAGCGGCGGGCCCTTCACCCTCGTGCCCCTGCCCGACCGCGACGGCCTGCCCTGCTCTGCGGTGGTGTGGATGGATGACGGCGCGGCATCGCTCGCCCGGATGGCGCTAGACGCCGATGCCTTCTCTCTCGCCGCAACAGAGCGCAGCGCACAGGTGCTTGGCCCGCTGACATTAGCATCACAGCGCGCTATCTGGCCGATCATCAGCCAACACGCGGCGCGGCTGTCGGGGGAACGCATTGCCCTGATCGCCGAAGCTGCACACGTCATGCCCCCCATCGGCGCACAGGGGTTGAACATGTCGCTACAAGACATCGCGACGCTGCTGGAGCTGTCCCAAAAATACCGCGACGATCTGGGAAGCCAGCCGATGCTGGACGCCTACCACAAGGCCCGTTTTGGCGATATCCAGCTGCGCCTGCGTGGCATTGATCTGCTGAACCGCGCCAGTCAGGCGAAAACGCCCTTGGCCCGCGACGCTCGTGCCAAAGGGTTGAGCGCGCTTTATGCGCTGCCGCCTGTCCGGCGCATGTTGATGGAGATGGGGCTCGGTATGCGGCAAGAATAACCTGCCGCATAGCTTTATTTACAGAACCTTATCAACCACGGCAGCCAAACGCGCGAGCGTCGCATCCACATCGTAAAGCTTGTCCAGTCCGAACAACCCCAGCCGGAACGTCTGAAAATTCTCTGGCTCGTCACACATCAGCGGCACGCCAGCAGCAATCTGCATCCCTTCGGCGGCAAAGGCTTTGCCGTTGTGCACCGACGGATCCGAGGTATAGCTGACAACCACGCCCGGCGCGGCAAACCCCTCCGCCGCGACAGAGACGACGCCCTTGTCGGCCAACATCTTGCGAACAGAATCCCCCAGACGCCACTGCGCCTCCTTCAGCCGGTCGAAACCATAGGATTTGGTTTCCAGCATTGTATCGCGAAACAGGCGCAACGCATCGGTCGGCATGGTGGCATGATAGGCGTGGCCGCCGTCTTCATAGGCCCTCATGATGCTGTGCCACTTGCCCAGATCAATCGCAAAACTGTCAGACTTGGTCTCTCCCATGCGTGCAACAGCGCGGTCCGACATCATGACCAGCCCGGCAGAGGGGGATGCGCTCCAGCCCTTTTGTGGCGCGGACAGCAATATGTCGACGCCAAGCGCCTTCATATCCACCCAAGCGCAGCCCGACGCGATGCAATCCAGCACCACGAGCGCGCCAACGGCATGGGCCGCCTGTGCCATCTGCTTAATGTAGTCGTCCGGCAGGATAACACCGGCGCTGGTTTCAACATGCGGCGCAAACACCACCTGCGGTTTGTGCGTCTCAATGGCTTTTACTACGTCGTCGATGGGGCATGGCGCGAACGGCGACGGCGTGCTGTTGCCTTGCATCTGCGCCTTCATCACTGTCGCATTGCCGGTCAGATCGCCGCTCTCGATGATCTGGCTCCACCGATAGGAAAACCAGCCGTTGCGCACGACCAGCACCTCGGCCCCCCGTGCGAACTGACGGGCGACCGCCTCCATCCCGTAGGTGCCGCCCCCGGGGACCACCGCCACGGCATCGGCGTTGTAAACGTCCTTGAGCAGAGTGCTGATGTCACGCATGACCTCTTGAAACACGGCGCTCATATGGTTCAAGGACCGGTCGGTGAACACGACCGAAAACTCTTCAAGCCCTTCCGGGTCAACTGAATTTAGCAAAGCGGGCATGATATCCTCCTGATGGTTTCGCGCGAACATAGCTCCTCGTGGGGCAAAGTCACAGACCCAATGGACCGGTCAGTCGTTCCTCGCTGAGCAGCACGTTTGCCTCGACTGCACCCGCCCCCGGCAACGTCATAATCCTGCGTCGCAGAACCCGTTCAAAGTCTGCCAGATCACGCGCGACGACCCGCAAGCGATAGTCATAAAGCCCCAAGACGTGCTCCACGGTTTGCACCTCGGGAATGGCGCTGACCGCGCGTTCGAAATCCTCAAGGCTCACACGGCCTTTGGTGGCAAGCTTGACGCCAAGAAAGACGGTCACGCCAAACCCCAAGGCTTCGCGGTTCAATCTCAGCCGCTTGCCGCGCAGAATGCCTGCCTCCTCCAACCGTTTGATCCGCCGCCATGTGGCAGGCTGCGACAGGCCCAGATGGCGGCCCAAGGCCCCCGCACTTTGGGTCGCATCCCGTGCAAGCGATCGGATCAGCCGGTGGTCTACCTCATCCAGCGAAATCATAGCGGCAAAGCCTCGTCTGACTTGATCCGAGCCACATGCATAAGCGCCTCGATATCCGCGATATGCGGCAGGGTCAGAATACCCGCGCGGTAAATCTGCTGGTAATGCGCCATATCCCGCGCAATCACCGATAAGCGTACATCAACCCGTCCCAGAAAGGTCTGGATCTCGATCACCTCTGGCAGCTTTCGCGCCTCGTCAAGAAAGCGGTCAAAGGCGTTGCCCTGCGTCTTGTCCAGCGTGATCCGCAAAGACACCTCGACAGTATATCCCAAGGCTGCCCAGTCCACGACAGCCGCCACCCCTTGCACGACACCTGCCTCCTGCATGCGCACGATACGGCGCGATACCTTGCCCGCCGTCAGCCCTGTCAGGTCCGCCAATTCCGCCGGTGTCAGCCCCGCATCCGCCTGCCAATGGCGTAGAATGCGACGATCCATGTCATCAAGCATGATTTTTCCATTTTTTAAACTTAACGCGCATTACCATCTTCATTTTGCCAAATAAACTCACAATCCGGCAATGGCATCTCGCATCAGCTTCGATATGGTCACCTCAGATTTTAACTAACCCGAAAGGACGCCCCAATGCGCGTTTATTACGACCGTGACTGCGACGTAAACCTGATCAAGGACAAGAAAGTCGCCATCCTCGGCTATGGCTCCCAAGGCCACGCCCACGCGCTGAACCTGCGTGACTCCGGTGCGAAAAACCTCGTCGTAGCTCTGCGCGAAGGGTCCGCGTCGAAAGCCAAAGCCGAAGGCGAAGGCCTGAAAGTTATGGAGATTGCCGAAGCCGCAGCCTGGGCTGACGTCATCATGTTCACCATGCCCGACGAATTGCAGGCCGAAACCTACAAGAAATACGTTCACGACAACATCCGCGAAGGCGCCGCCATCGCATTCGCCCACGGCCTGAACGTTCACTTCGGCCTGATCGAGCCCAAAGAAGGCATCGACGTCATCATGATGGCCCCTAAAGGCCCCGGTCACACCGTGCGCGGTGAATACACCAAAGGCGGCGGCGTGCCTTGCCTCGTTGCAGTAGACACCGACGCCACCGGCAAAGCGCTGGAAATCGGCCTGTCCTACTGCTCTGCCATCGGTGGCGGTCGGTCCGGCATCATCGAAACCAACTTCCGCGAAGAATGCGAAACCGACCTGTTCGGCGAACAGGCTGTTCTGTGCGGCGGCATCGTTGAGCTGATCCGCATGGGCTTTGAAACACTGGTCGAAGCCGGCTACGAGCCCGAAATGGCGTATTTCGAATGCTTGCATGAAACCAAGCTGATCGTGGACCTGATCTATGAAGGCGGCATCGCCAACATGGATTACTCGATCTCGAATACCGCGGAATACGGCCAATATGTCTCCGGCCCGCGCATCCTGCCCTACGACGAGACCAAAGCCCGCATGAAAGCCGTGCTGAGCGATATCCAGTCGGGCAAGTTCGTACGCGACTTTATGCTGGAGAACTCGGTTGGTCAGCCCACGCTGAAATCCTCGCGTCGCGCCAATGACGAGCACCAGATCGAAGTCGTCGGCGGCAAGCTGCGCGAAATGATGCCTTGGATCTCTGCTGGCAAAATGGTCGACAAATCCAAGAACTAATCGCTTCTTAAGCGACATGAAAAGGCCCGGTCTCGCACCGGGCCTTTTCTTCTGACGAGCCGACTGTCACAGATTGGGCGCTGTTCGTTGACCAAGGAAACTGCATGTCAGATGTGCCCACCATCACCAAATCCAGCTGGCTGCTGATCCTGCTTCTGGCTTTCATCTGGGGCGGCACATTTCTGGTGACGGAAATCGCGCTGACTGAAATGCCCCCGTTTTGGATCGCCGCCACCCGTGTGGGGCTCGCCGCCACTGTGATGATCCCGATCTGGGGCCTACGCGGGTTCCGCCTGTTTACCACGCCTCAGACCCGCGCAGACCTCGCCGCAGTGATCTTCATTGGGGCCGCCAGCTCTGCGGTGCCGTTCAGCTTGCTCGCTTGGGGACAGCAATACGTGACGTCGGGGTTTGCGGGGGTCACGATGGCCGCAACCGCCCTAATCATCCTTCCGTTGGCCCATTTCTTTGTCCCGGGTGAAGCAATGAGCCCGCGCAAGGCAATCGGGTTTTCATTAGGGTTTCTCGGCGTCGTCATCCTGATCGGTGCGCAGGCTTTTGAAAGCACAGGCACCGCGCTTGAAACCCAAGGGCGACTGGCCTGCTTGGCCGCGGCGGGATGCTACGCCACAAGCTCTATCATCATGCGCCGCCTGCCCGCGATCGACGCCATCGGGCTCGCCACGATCCTGCTGATCATCGCCACTTTCATTACCATCCCGATGGCCCTGACTATCGAGGGGCTGCCGCCCCGCCCGTCGCCCCCGATCCTCGCTGCGCTGGCGTTTCTGGGGCTCCTCCCCACCGCCGCTGCGAACTTCCTACGCGTCGTGGTCATACGCAGCGCGGGACCGGTCTTCATGTCACTGGTGAACTACCAAGTCCCTATCTGGTCCGTCTGCCTCGGCGCGCTTGTGCTGAACGAACCGCTGCCACCCTCGCTGCTTTATGCGATGGTTCTGATCCTTGCGGGCGTCGCACTCAGCCAATACGGAGCCTTCCGCCGCCTGCTGACGCGCGCGCGTCCCTGATTTCCAAATGGCCTAAAATCCTCGCCGAAGGCATCCCGCAGACGCCCACGATGTAACACCAGCAAAAGCAGAGCCCAAGCCGCCAAGCAGGTTTCCCCGCCAGCGGCCTCGCTCTCAACTCAAGGTGCGACAGCTGCCGTTACAGCATCCACGACGGAATCGACTGCCCGCTTCATCAGCCCTGCATCCTCATGCTCGGCCATGACACGAACCAGCGGCTCGGTGCCGGATTTGCGGATCAGCAAACGCCCCTGACCGGCCAGATCTGCCTCGGCCTGTGCGATGGCCCCTTGCACCTGAGCGTCTTCTAGCGGCACCTGACCGGCAGAAAACCTTACGTTTTTAAGGAGTTGCGGCACGGGTTCAAAGTTATTCAGCAACTCGGACGAGGTCTTTTCCGACCGGATCATCTCTGCCAGAAACTGCAGCCCTGCCATCAGCCCGTCGCCGGTGGTAGCGTGGTCAGTCATGACAATGTGTCCCGACTGTTCGCCGCCCAGATTGAACCCGCCTTCACGCATACGCTCGACGACATAGCGATCCCCGACCGAGGTCCGCTCGAGCCGCAGCCCCTTGCCTTGCAGAAAGTGTTCAAGGCCAAGGTTGCTCATCACGGTGGCGACCAAGGCATTATTGGCCAGCCGGTCTTCGGCCGCCCATCGGGACGCCATGAGAGCCATGAATTGATCCCCGTCACCGACCTTGCCAGTCTCGTCGATCAGGATCACGCGGTCCGCGTCACCGTCCAGACAAATGCCCACATGGGCACGGTGCTCCACCACCGCCGCTGCAGCGCGTTCGGGGTGGGTTGATCCACAATTCTCGTTGATGTTGAAGCCGTTCGGCGAGACGCCGATCTCGATCACCTCAGCCCCCAGTTCCCACAGGGTTTCGGGCGCGACGCGGTGCGCGGCCCCGTTCGCGCAGTCGATTACAACCTTTAAGCCGTCCAGACGCATCTGGCGTGGAAACGAGGATTTGACCCGCTCTACATACCGGAAACGTCCATCGTCGATCCGTTTAGCACGGCCGATTTTGCCGGCAGGGTTCATCTCTACGCCACCCGCGATCAGGGCTTCGATCTCTGCCTCTACTGCATCGCTCAGCTTGAACCCGTCGGGGCCGAAAAACTTGATACCATTATCCGTCGCCGGATTGTGACTGGCCGAAATCATGACCCCTAGATCGGCCCGCATGGACCGCGTCAGCAGCCCCACAGCCGGCGTCGGCACCGGCCCCAACAAAAGAACGTTCATCCCCGAGGATGTCAGCCCGGCCGTCAGCGCGTTTTCAAACATATAGCCCGACAGGCGTGTGTCCTTGCCGATAACAACGCGGCGCACCCCGTCGCGGCCTGCGCTGAAATAGCGCCCGACAGCGGCCCCGATTTTTAATGCGACCTCGGCTGTCATCGGGTAAACATTTGCCCGTCCGCGAATACCATCAGTTCCAAATAACTTTGTCATAAAATGCTCCCAAAATAGGCGGCATGCCACAAAGCAACCGCTTGGCGGGTGTCTTTGACGTCATGCACACGGATCATTTGCACACCCTGCCCTAATCCTGCAAGCGCCACGGCGATTGACCCCGGCGCGCGGTCCTGCGCTTGCGGCGCATTGCCGATCGTCCCGATGAACCGTTTGCGCGATACCCCCAACAAAATTGGCGTCCCCAAGGCGTGAAACAGGCTCAGCCGCGCCAAAAGCGCCAGATTGTGCTCTTGGGTTTTGCCAAATCCGATGCCAGGGTCTGCCAGAATAGCACTGCGGGGGATGCCCGACGCCTCCAGCACGGCGATCTGCCGTTCCAGCGCGTCGTAGACATCCAGCAGCACATTGTCATAGCGCGGGTCCAGATGCATCGTCGCTGGGTCGCCCTGGGCGTGCATGACACAGACCGGCAGCCCGAGCGTCTGGCAAAGGGGGCCAAGCGCGGGATCAAAGGTAAACCCCGATACATCATTCACGAGATTGGCACCGGCGCTAACCGCAGCTTCGGCCACAGCTGACTTGCGCGTGTCGATGGAGATCGGCGTGCGCAGCCCTGCGCCCCGCAACGCGGCGATAACGGGCGCTGTGCGCGTTATCTCTTCGGATACGAGCACGAAATCGGCACCGGGGCGCGTAGATTCGCCACCAATATCCAAAATATCAGCACCTGCGGCCACCATCGCCTGCCCTGCTCGGACCGCGTCAGACACGGCCGTATGCTGGCCACCGTCAGAAAAGCTATCGGGTGTGGTGTTCAGAATACCCATGATACGAGGGCGGTCCAGCGACAGACTGGCGATCTCGGTACGGGCTGCGGTCAGCCGGGCCAAGACGCTTGCCGGAATGTCGGTCGCGGGCACGACGCGGGGCGACGCGCTGCGGGACAGAACCTCTGCATGGGTGAACCAGCCCCACCCCCCCGCAAGCGGCACCGCAGCATCAGGCCGCGCAGGGCCAATCTGGACAAGAGGTCGGAAATAGTCGGTCATTGCTCACAACCTGTCTTGGTCCACAGCAACGGCGCGCAACGGCACCGACGCTTTGGCGGGCAAACTGGCCCCGATCACCAGCATCTCTGTCGCGTCAAAACTGGCGGCGAACCATGCAGCCAGTGCCACGGCATCGCGTGGCTGTACGGACGGGGTATCGACGCTGTCCAACACGATCTTTGACGGAGCCCACACACTCGTTTGCCCGTTCTTCATCGCCCAGTCGAGCTCTGTCCGGGTGGCCACAACGACGCAGCGGTCATCCTTTGACGCCAGCACCCAAGCGTTTTGTTCAATCGCCAGCAAATCAATGCGGCGCTGCGCCATCTTATGTGTAAGCTGCGGCGCAGTGGCATCTGGCGCCCCGACGCACAGGATCAGGGGACGCCCCATCTGATGCAATTGATCCAGCCAGCCCGCCAAGAAGGGCGACGCGATAGCTTCGTTGCTCAGATAAACCAGTTCTGGATGCGGGACCTCTTGCGCGTCAGGCTGACTGCCAGGTGCATCATCCCGCGCACGCACGATTTCAACGCCCAAAGCACCAGGGCCACGGTCCAGCTTTTCGATACGGACAAAAACCCGCATCGCTTGCCGCTCCAGCAAGATACGATCCGCGACCCGTTCGGCCAAGGTTTCAAGCAGGTTCAGCCGTTCGTCTGAAAGCTCGTAGGCGATGGCCTCGGTCACGCGGTCATAGGACAGAATACGATCCACGTCGTCATCGACAGGGCCGGTCAACGGCTGGACTTCTACGACAATATTAAAACAGATACGTTGCGTGACGCCGCGTTCGGCCTGAAAGGCCCCGATCTCGACCGCAACAATATGATCGCGCAGGGAAATCCGGTCTAGTGGTTCAGGCCCCGCCGTCGCTGCCGCTCGTTCTGATGGGTGCGCAAAGGCAAGCCGCGTGTCACTCGTCATAGGATCTGGCCTCTGCTTGTCTCACCTGCACACGATCCTAGACCGTTCGCCCGGATGTACCAAAGCCAGACACGGCTGACCAGCCATCAAAGGCGACAGAAACGCCGCTTAGTTGGACGCGGTCTGGACACCATCACGGTAGAACATATGCACGCCAATTTTGGTGGTACGTGTAAAGACGCGCGACCAACGGGGGCTTACGGCTGTGGTGTGATAGTAGGTGGCACCGCCCGTCAGCGAAGGTGCCTTGCCATCCAGAACGGCGCGGGCAACTTTTCCGACCTGCGAATAGGCGCGCGGCTCGGCGATCACTTCGGCGTTGCCGTCACAGGTGTAGGTAAACTGGCACTGATATTTGCGGCCCGTCCCTTGGTTGATCACACTGCACAGCGATCCGGGAAACTGCGAAGACTTCACGCGGTTCATGATGACTTCGGCCACAGCGAACTGACCTTTGACTGTCTCGCCACGCGCTTCGAAGTAAAGCGCTTCTGCAAGGCAGCGCCATTGCTCCCCGCCGGACGCTTTGGGCTGCTCGGACAACCACGCGCGGGTAAATTCAACATCGCTGGCAGCGTTGGCGGATGCGATCATGCTTTCCAGACGTTCCGATCCGACAGACCTCAGCCCTTTGGCCTCGATGTCAGCCAGTGCTTTGGCCTGTTGCGGGCTAGCGGAGGCCACGGCAGGAGTAAGCAATGACAGCGCCAACAGAGCGCAGGAGGAGATTTTCTGAAAAGAACGCATTGAGCGCCTCGCAAGTAGTTTCGGACAGCGCCGCGTACCCAAGATGGACACGAGCGTAAACCCTGCTGAAACCGGTTGCGCGGGAACCCGCGGACAGACCCTATATATAGGCGAGTAGACGCCAAGAACTACTTTATCTTGTCTGCGATTGCCAATTGCGCCGCGGCGAGTCTGGCAACCGGAACACGAAAAGGTGAGCAAGAAACATAATCGAATCCCGCTGCGCGGCAAAAATCTATCGATTCGGGGTTGCCGCCGTGCTCTCCGCAGATCGATAGCGTAATCCCAGGTTGTGCTGCCCGCCCCCGCGCGGCCCCCAGCTGAAGCAGCTCTCCGACGCCGTCACGATCTAGCATGTGGAACGGATCTTCGGGGAAGACGCCCTGCTGAACGTAGGTCGACATGAACCGTCCCGCGTCATCGCGGCTAAGCCCGTAGGTCATTTGCGTCAGATCGTTCGTCCCGAAACTGAGGAACGAACAGTGGGGCGAAATCTCTCCGGCGCGCAGCGCGGCACGTGGCGTTTCGACCATCACCCCCAGCCGGTAGGTGAAGGTAGCGCCGCGTTCGGATTTCACCGCCATTGCGATCTTGTCGACGCTGGCCTTGATCAGCTCCACCTCGCGCTTGGCCGACACCAGCGGGATCATGATCTCGGGCACAACAGGTTCGCCGTCGCAACTGGCTTCGATCGTGGCCTCAAAGATCGCGCGGGCCTGCATCTCGTAGATTTCGGGCACAGTCACGCCAAGACGCACGCCGCGTAGGCCAAGCATCGGGTTGCATTCTGTCATCGCCTCGATCCGGCGGGTCACATCCGACAGCGGCAAATCCAAGGCTTCAGCCAGATCGCGTTGGCCGGTGCGGCTTGTGGGCAGGAATTCGTGCAAGGGGGGATCGAACAGACGGATACAGACCGGCTGCCCCTGCATGATGCGGAACAGCTGGATGAAATCCTCGCGTTGCATCGGCAAAAGGCGTTCCAGCACCGCACGACGGCCTTCGCTGGTGTCGGCAAAAATCATCTCGCGCATTACCGTAAGGCGGCTGGGGTCAAAGAACATATGCTCTGTCCGGCAAAGCCCGATCCCCTGCGCATCGAAATTCCGTGCGGTCTGCGCGTCGGCGGGTGTGTCGGCATTGGCACGAATACCGATGTCCGCTGCGTCCTTGGCCCAGGACATGAGCTTTTGAAAGGTCGCGTCCAGCAGCGGCTCTAGCATGTCCGCAGCCCCACAAAGCACCTCGCCCGAGGTGCCATCGAGCGTAATTTCGTCACCCGCCTTGAACATCCGCCCATCCGAGGCCGTGATCAACCCTTTGACCAGATCAAATCGCATAGAGGACGCGCCAACAACGCACGGCAGGCCCATGCCGCGCCCGATCACCGCCGCGTGGCTCGTGATGCCGCCGCGCTCGGTCAACACGGCCTGGGCCGCATGCATACCCCGAATATCCTCGGGCGAGGTTTCGCGGCGCACCAGAATACATTTTTCGCCGCGTGCGGCGCTGGCTTGGGCGTCATTGGCGTTGAATACGATCTTGCCCGTGGCAGCGCCCGGGCTGGCAGCAATGCCGCGCCCGATCACGTCGCGTTTCACGCGGGGGTCAACCTGTCGGTGCAACAGCTCTGTCAGCGTGCGGGGCTGGACGCGCATCAGCGCCTCTTCGCGCGGGATAATCCCTTCGTCCGCCAGCGCCACGGCAATCCGCACCGCCGCCCGTGACGACCGCGATACGCGCACCCCGTCGAGGATGAAGAGCTCTCCGTCCGAGATGACGAATTCCACCTGCATTTCAGCGCGCAGCCGCACCCGCATCAGCGCGGCATGCTGTTTGAGCATCTCGAACGCTTCGGGTGCGTGTTCCTCAAGCGATGGCCCGCGTGGATCACGCGTTAGATACAGCGCATCGGCCGTGTCCTGCAACGCGTCGCGCCCCTGCGACTGGCTCAGGTAGCGTCCGGTGATCTGTGGCAGGCCGGTGGTGCTGTCGACCAGCTGCAACACGCCCGACCCGCAGATGCCGGTGCCCACACCGAACACCATCTCTTGCACGATCAGACCAAGCCCCGCATCCGCTGGCGCGCCTTTGGCCTGTCGCAGCAGTCGCGCCGAGGTGCCTTCCCACGCCCGCGCCATCGAGCTGAGCACGGCGGTCAGTTGCGTCACGCGGTCTTGGGGGAAGCTTTCTTCGGTCTCAAGCTCGTAGGCCCGCAGGGATTGCAGCAGCGCCTCGCGCCCGTCCCCTTCGACGTCGTCGAACATATCGGGGTCCAGCCGTGCCACATTGACGGCATAGGATTGGACAAAACGAGTATACAGAGCCGATGCGGGCCCCTCGCCCATGCGTTCGCAATAATAGGCATAACGCGCGTCGTTCATGCCGATGTTCATCACCGCCCCCGGCCCGCCCCAGTCGGGGTCCTGGCTAGAGGGGCGCACGCACAGCAACGCGTCCTGGGGGAATTCATCGGCGACCGCTTGCAGATCAGGGATCTGCCCCTGCGCGATATCAAGCACGGCACCAAAGGGCAGCGCCACGGTGCGCGGCACCGGCAGATCAAGACGGACTAGACGCTGCAAACATTTCGCCCGCCCACCGTGGGTATCATTCGCGATGGGGGCCGTTTGGGTCACAAGGGTTGTCATGGCGATATTCTGCACTGCGGCACCTTTTGGTTCCTGCGCAGCATAGGCTTTCACCGTGGTCTGGCAAGGCGTGATCGCCTTGCCATCGTGTCGGGTCTGCTGCGTTACCCGTCGATCTTCGTTAGATCCGCAACCGAGCTACAGATCGTGCGGATACGGCTGAGCAGGTTCAAACGATTGCGCCGGATCGTCGCGTTGTCAGAGTTCACCTGCACCGCATCAAAGAACGCATCAATCGGCCCACGCAAGAACGCCATCGCGGACATGGCCGTGCCAAAATGCTGAGCCTCCATCGCCGGTTTGATCTGCGCCTCTGCGGTATCAAGGGCTGCAAACAGCGCGCGCTCTTCTTCCGTCTCGGCAAACTTGATGTCCGCGCCAAAGGAGTATTCCACCCCATCCGCACCCTCGGCTTGGCTCAGGATGTTGTTGGCGCGCTTGAACCCTTGGATCAGGTTTTCGCCATCGTCGGTTTTCAACGTCTCGCTCAACGCCTTGGCGCGTTTGACCAGCAAGGTCAGGTCGTCGTTGCCGTCCATCGCAATGCAGGCGTCGATGATGTCATGACGTACGCCTTGGTCCTTGAGGTAGACCTTGAGACGATCGTGGAGGAAGGAGAGGAGGTCCACGGCTACATTGGTAGCGGTAAAAATTAGATTCTCATCTTCTACGTAAGTATTGAGATGTTTGCCATCCGCTTCAAATTCGACATCTTTCGACCAAGCAAGATGCTCAGTCTTAAGCAATTTTTGTAGGTGTTCTCTCGGCAAACGTAGAGAGGGAATTGGCTCGCCAGTAGTAGCATCGAATTCAAGTTCTTTAGCTTCGAAAGCGCTCCAGCTTTCTTCACTTAGCTTACCAGTCTGGTCGTCTACTTCATAGAAATCCATGTACAGCAGGTGTTTTGCATCTGCGTGAATCATAAGATTATTTGCGATACCCTCTACAAAAACATCTTGGCTTGAGATTTGGATTCCATTCTCCACCAATATCCGAATAACGCCCAAGGCTGCGCGACGCAGCGCAAACGGGTCTTTGCTCCCCGTCGGCTTTTCGTCAATCGCCCAGAATCCGGCTAACTTGTCGATCTTTTCGGCCAGCGCCACGGCGACGGACACGGGCGCGGTTGGCACGTCGTCGGATGGGCCAAGCGGCGCATAGTGGTCTTGGGCGGCGGCGGCGATGGCGTCGGATTTGCCGGCGGCTTTGGCATAGTAGCTGCCCATAAGCCCATGAAGTTCGGGGAATTCATAGACCATTTCGGAACTGAGATCGGCCTTGGCCACCCGCGCGGCCTGCTCGGCCTCATCTGCATCAGCCCCGACCAGCGGAGCAAGCTCACGCGACAAGGTCGCCATACGGTCGATCAACTCGGCTTGGGTGCCCAGCTTGTTGTGGAAGGTGACGTTTTCCAGCGCCTTCACCCAAGTCTCCATGCCCGCGCCTGAGGTCACGGTGCGCAGGTCATTGTCCCAGAAGAATTTCGCATCCGACAACCGCGCGCCGAGCACCTTTTC
>LAZR01000473.1_pt1 | contig 32443 bp, 47 predicted proteins | sample 329461 | NCBI WGS metagenome assembly LAZR01 (sample SAMN03002196, study PRJNA259156) | marine sediment metagenome | biome: sea floor; feature: Hydrothermal impacted sediments; material: marine sediment; isolation source: Loki non-amplified sample from Loki's castle hydrothermal vent sediment ...
GCTCCGGAGGGCCAGGAATGTCGCCGACGGCGTATCCGAGAAGATCTTCTCCGGAAAGGATCCGGCACTGATCAACATCCAGGGGCCCATCGGTGAATTTGTGTTCGCAAAGATGTTCGGATTCCCATGGGACATAAACACCAAGCCAAGAAAAGGTGGTATCGACTTCGAGTGTAAAAACGGAATAATGATCGACGTCAAGCACACTGAGCAAACTGTGGATCCACAGCTCAGAAATTCCCAACATAAGATCGAGCGCGACTACCATGCCGATGTCTACGTCCTGATTGCCGGGCCTGTCTGTGGACCGAAATTTTCGATGATGGGATATGCCTTCTCCGGAGAATTGATGAGAGAAGAAAATATAGACCGGGGATCTTACGTGCTGCCGGCGCGGAGACTCCGGTGGGATCTCGAAGGCTTCAGGATCTTAATCGGGAGGGAAGGATGAGCAATTGGCCAACTCCATTTTTCATAAAGTGTCCGATCTGTGGCGACTATGTCTCCATCGAAGTTACAGAACGAGGACCTGCAGCATATTGCCCGGCTCCAGCAAGGAAGTTTAAGGGAGAACACCGCTGCAAAGAGTTCGGATGGGAAGTCGTGATTATAGGCCGTAAGTCAGAAAAGGCGATATCGAAGGAAGACTGGAGGATCCCGGAAGGAATGCTGTTTTCGGAACCAAAAATATTCCCTCGAAGGAAAATGAAACTTAAAATAACAGGAGGTAAAATTGGATGAAATGAAAATGGTCAAGATCGTTGCCGAGGACTGGAGGTTGGATGGATCCAACATGGAAATAGAAAAGGCCACGGCGCTTATGCCGGCAGTCTGTATCGTTGTCGGGATGCTGCTCAACGAGAGCAAAAAAAGAGTCGTCATTTGCCAGGAGCACTTCAAAGAAGAAGACACGGTCCGGAGTTTGGTTGTGGTCCCCACAGCGTGCATACTGAGCATTGTTGAGTTGAAGATGTCCACCATCCGAAATTTCACATATCCCATGGAAGAAGTCCGGATTAAGAATTCGAAGTGGGAAAACCAAACACTTTTTGAGCAGTGTGTGGCAATGGTAGACTATATCGATGTGGATCCGGAACAGAAATTAGTTCCACCCGGGCGCCTCAATCTCATAAAAAAAACTCTTGCAAAAATAGAAAAAGAGATAAAGAAAATATATGAAGGAGAAGAAAAATGATAATAAAAGTTGAGGCATTCCGGGATTCTACCGGTGGCGAGAAGATGACCATTACAGGAACGGTGACAAGAACGGCGAACCTCGAGAAAGTGGTTAGACGTCTCTGGGAGGCATGTATGATCTGGGAGACCGGCCCAAAGGAAAAATCAAAGAGTCCCCCACAGTCCGGACCGTGAAAAAAACTACGATCGGAAAATTCGTCATCTATGCCAGTGAAATGGTCCCGGATGGCTGCATCTTTTTCGTTCATCCAAATGACGAGCAGCTCGTGGTCGAAGCCCTAAAGATGATGGAGGATTTGCCCCTGGACGATGATCAGAGAAAGGCTGCCAAGTTATTAATGATGACCGAAATGAAAAAACAACTCACAAAGGTCGAAGGAGAAAAAAATGACTAAATGGGAAGGTGGTCCGTTGCCGTTTAAAGCGGACGCAATTGCATCTATTTGGGGAGAAAGGAATTGTCTTTACTGGGCATACAGAGTGGGAGATAAACTGTACCTTCGTATTCGCGGATCCAGGCCTCCGTATCCGATCAGCGAAGCACAGCTTATTGGAGATGGTTATTACGGATCTGGATCTTTGATGATTTGGAAAGATGGGTTCTTGAACATTTTCTGGCCGAATAAAGACGTGGACAAAGTTATGCAGAAGTACGCAAAAGCATCAGACATCCCGGACCCGAGCCATGAACATCCGCCTCATCCAGACTATCCATATTATGAGAAATACAGTATGCACCTTATCGATGTTTTCGCCTACGCTTATAATCACCCGACGTGGGATATAGAACCTTTGATTGAGAGAGTGGCACAAACCGGAGCATCTGCCATTCAAGCGTTTGGATGGGCTGGATATCCTCCTCAGCAGTACGATATAGAAGCAATACCCTGGTTATGGGTGGATGGAAAGGTTGATTTCTTACAGAAGAATCCTAAATATGAACTTACATTCAAGAAGATAGCCGTATCCTGTAAAGACTATGAAAGAAAATACAGGCATACCTTATTTTTGAGTAGATATAATTTCCATATTTTTAAAAGTAATTTGAATAAACAGGGAATACCAGAATTTTATAGCCCTGAAGGATTGGCTGTCCAGGAGGAACATGTCTTAGATGTCTTGAGGTGGAATAAAGAGGTCGGGATCGATGAGCCAGATGTTGTCCTCATGAATGAGCCAGGGCACTATGGGGACGATGATACAGGTCATATAATTGCCGATTGGCATAGAAAGATCGGCGATCTATGTATCCAGCATACTCCGATTGAAAATGTACGGTCGGATGTCTCTCACAGTGAGTATCCGCGTGCCTGGTGGGTTGGCCCTCACGAGTGTCCAAAACCAGAGAATCACGAGGAGCCATTTTATTTTGGGCGTGAAAAGTATTCTCATAGACCACAAATTTCAGAGGTTCACGGTTGCTCAACTCTTAGGGGACTCATGGAAAGTGGGGCCGAGGTATTCTATGGAAGTGCCAATATGGTTTGGGCAGTAAGCGAGGATGGCTCTAAATATGGATCTACCATAGTTTATAATCCCGATGGTTCTATTGCCTTCCGTTTTGCCGATGCAGAGGAGTACCGGGATCTGCTCGAGTATGTTAAAGGGAAGGATGAGCGAACAGGAAAAGATACTCATGTTGTTGGATTCCCAACCGGAATGTTACATCTTGGAGAAGGTGATTTTAGTGATCTTAGTAAGATAAATTGGGAGAAGTATGATTTGTATAAACAGATAATTGGAGGTTAAGGATGATGTGTTTGGTTTGTAACAAAACGCTGCATTTCTGCAAATGTGAGGATCTCGAAAAGCGCCTGGATCCGGCTGTCGACGCCGGCCGGTTCGCGTACCGGTACTGCAAGAAATGTAAAAAGCATTATGAGAGGTGCCGGTGTGCTCATCCAGCCTGGGGAATAAAGGGAGCCGACGAGGAGAAGATCCTCAGGCCGAAAAGAATTATCAAATTAAAAAACGGATCCCAAAATTAAAAGGAGACATCATGAAAGTAATTGTAAGAGTCTATGACGGAGGGCTCTCATCAGGTGCAAAGGAAGGCCTCATCGAAGCGATGGAGGAGGACGGTCTGCTGCTGACCGGTGAACTAAGCATGCCGGCCAGCACTCCGGAGATCCATCCATACTACGAGCTCACATTCGAGGAGGAACCGGCAGATGCCGAGGAGGACGTCCCGGAAGAGGAGCCTTCGTAAATGCAGCACATCGCAAAATTCATGAGGAGAACAAAGGATATTAAACCCTACAATGATCCAAAATCCGGATTTACCAGAGTCGTCTCAAGTGGCAGCGAAGACGCAAGGTTGGCCATATATGAAAATTATAAGATCCATAAGGTCTGCGGACCTTTCCGGCACCCGAAATTTTCAGTGCCAATCTATGTTTATTTCTGTGAAGACCTATGAGCCCATTCGATTCTCACCACCGCATGGTCAGCATCAAATTCAGAGCTGACGACTACCTCGATCTCAAAGCTGCAGCAGAAAAGGTAGACAAACCGGTTTCAAATTTTGCCCGGGAGATTGTCCTGGATAAAATACACGACCGGCCTGGCACGATTAAAAATTACATCAAGTTCCTGGACGCCCGGGTTGCCTCTAATTTTAAAAGGATCTCGGAAATAAGCCCAGTCAGAGAGGTGGAAATTAAAGTCCTCAAAGGAGAAAACTCCATCTTTATCGGAATGAAAAAACTGCTCAAGAAAATATTATGAGAGGATTCCATATGTTCAAATTAATGTGGATTGCCCAGAGAAGAAAACTCGTCCCCATCATCCCTGCCTTTCTCCGCGCTGCCTATGCCGAAATTATGTGGCGCATCCAATTAAGAACGACCATGAGAAAAATGCGACGCGATCTCAAAATCTGGGACAAAATCGAAATCCCTGTCGAGGCCAAGGGAACAGGCGCGGCCGTCGTCAAGCTCAGCATCCGGAGAAAATGAAAGAAGAAACAAAAATACTCTGCCGGCTTTTCAAGGCCCTGAATAAAGCCAGAAAAATCCTCGGAGAAGAAAACTGGCACGAAATCAGACGCCGACTCGCTGAGGGATCCCTTGCAAAAAATATGCTTTTTGTGTCGATCAGCCTCAGAAGAGAAGAAAGGGATTTTATGGAAGGACAAAAAAAGATTATTTCGGATCTGCAGAAAAGAAATTCCTGAGAAGGAGAGAAATATGGAATTTTTCAGTATCGAAAGCATAATGTTGTTTGGCGGTTTCACGACAATCGCGATCGTTTCCTTTGTCGCTGGATTGTTACAGGGAAAAAAAATAGGAAAAAACAAAAGGGACTGAGAAGAGAGGGAAGAATGGACATTGTAATCTACATGAACCCAGAAGACTTTGGGCATAAAACCTCACTGCCGGTCATTGATGCCTTTTGGGAAATGAAGCGATATCCAAAACACTTTACCGTCGAAGATAAAATCTACATCGCTGCCAAAGGCCGAGTCCAAGGATATGCGGAATGTGACGAATTCAATCCGGACGGATCAGTAGAAACCCTCATGTGGAATTCAGGCACATGGATGCAGTTTGTGAATGAGAAAATTCCATGTAAACCGTTTCGCGGATTCAGATATAAATGGTGGACCGAGGAAGAAGAAAAAAAGAGTTTTTAGGAGGGGGAAAGAGAAATGAGTAAATGCCCGAAATGTAAGAAAAGGGTCAGACAAAAAAATAGAAAAAAAATCCACGGCAGTACCTGGATACATAAAAAATGTCCAGATCCTGGGGAACCTAAAGATTGGTTGGAATATCAAAAAACCGTGGACCCAGAAACCTTATTTAAAAGCCAATACGAACTGAATCTTCCAGATCCTGAAGAAGAAGTGAAATTTTCTGAGGAGGGGAAGAATGAAAATTAAGTTTTTCCTCGCCTGGTACGACCTATGGATCGGAATCTACATATCGAGAAAAAAAAGAAAAATCTACATCTGCCCTTTCCTCTGCTGTGTATTTGAGATCTCCCTACCAAGAAGAAAAATGTCCTGGGAAGAGAAGAAGAAATTGTGGGGATGTAAATTTTTTTAGAAGAAGAGGGGAAGAGAATTTTTTTTGAATCTTGATCTCTATATTGTAGAAAAAATATTTTGAAGTAGGAGTATGTAATGTATATAAAGAGGGGGGGCGATTTTAAAAGCCCCACACGCCCCTTCTTCATGAGAGAGCTGACCCCATGCACCCCAGGGGGGCACCCGGAGACCGGGACGGCGAAATCTCACCCAGTTAGTTGACATAATAACTCTTATGCGACACGGAAACCCCTTGTTTTCATGCACTTCTGCCTCTTTACTTCGTAAAGAGTGGATGATCTCACGCTCAAGGGATCAAATGGGCCTGATCCCCGAGCGCTTATCAGCTCCTCCTTCTCCTCAAGCTTCCTTCCTCTTCTTCATAAGAAGAAACACCCTCTCTCTTCTCTTCACAAGAGTTCAACTTCTCTTCCTCTCTCCATAAGACTTCTTCTGTCCTGAATATATCCTTGTTCTGAATAACGCGCGCGCGTCGTGCGTGTGGGGCGTGTGGGGCGTGTGGGGCGTGTGGGGCGTGGGGTGTTTGCCCTGCAGGGTGACACATTTCCCACATGCAGTGGGCAGGGGTCGGTGCCGGTCGTGGCTCTGGTGGGCGCTCAGGGCTTTTCATTTCTCCGGATCGGGCGATCATTCTCTGATCTCTCGTTTGACCTGGCATGACGGATCTCTGCCGGTGTTCGGCGCCGGTGCTGTATCTTGTGTGCCGGCTTCCGGATCTCGGCGATATCGACACTAGATATTGTGGCGCTGCGAGCTGGTCCGGTCCTACATCTAGGGGTATTGACTCATCCGTTTTCAGGTGTATGATCATAGGTGAGGAGCGACACTATTACTTACCTCAAATCTATCAAAGGAGTTTTACAATGGTTAAAGAAAAGTTGGGAAAGCCTGACACGTACACACGTGTACTTTTCCAGGGTGTTCCATCGGTCCCCATGCGGATCATGGAACTAAACGAGATCAAGTTTCCTGTGACTGTCAGGAAGTCAGTTGATGTCTTGAAGGTGGTTGATGACATTCGTCGTGCTGATCGTGAGACATTCGTTGTGCTTCACCTTAATGCGAAGAATATCATCATATCACGTGAGATCGTATCAGTCGGTACTATCGATTCGGCTGCGGTCTATCCTCGTGAGGTCCTCAAGTCCTGTATCCTGAACAACGCAAGCTCTGTCATCCTGGCACACAACCACCCATCAGGGGACTGTCACCCCTCCGAGAGTGACAAGCAGATCACGCGTGACCTAATCGGGCTCTTGATCCTTGCTCAGATACGCACGCTTGATCATGTGATTGTCGGACAGGGGGAGAAATCCTTTTCCTTTGCTGACTCGGGATTGCTGGCTGATTACATTTCGCTTATCACTTTGAACTTCAACAACTGTGGACTTATGGCCTCTGAAGTCGGAGGGGATCATGAGTAACTACAAGCCGGACATGTCAAGGGAAGAGATTGACATCTGCTTTGAACGCCTCAACCTCGTGCTTCGGATCGTTGACCTCCCGACTGAAACTCAGGGCCTGCGCTCTGGCGTTTCGGCTGCCGAATTCATGTTTATGAATTACACCTATGCCGGGCACATCAGGTTCAAGCACATCGACACAAGAAACTATTTGATCTTGAATCCGGACGACACGCTTTGGATTCCTTTAGGCGGTCCGTTCTTCAAGGGTTTCTTTGACAAGGTGAGACCATGAAAGATATCACGAAATTTGAAACGAGGGATGACGGCCTCTACATCGGAGGGAAAAAAGTTCTGGCTGGCTGGGAGTCATTCACTGGCTGGTTCTGGTTTGGTACCGAGCGCTCGCACACTCAAGACAGTTATCTCAATGAAAAGGTTTCAATCAAGGATGATCAAATCTGGTTCGGCTTTGTCCAGGGCCTTGATTCTGAATGGGGATACTTTTCACAAGGTGAGATCGAAGCGCTTGGGCCCCTCAAAGTATGGAAGATTAAAGACGTGGACTTACCGCACGCCGGGAGGAGACAGTGAATCAAAAAGAAATTGGCGACTTGATTGACAGCGTTATTGATTATGAAATGGGAGAAATGCCAGCCGATAAGGTTACTCCATTCTTCCAGCAGCTTATTGACTCCGGCTTGGCCTGGTCATTACAGGGTTTTTATGGTAGACATGCCAGGTCATTGATTGACTCCGGCCTCTGCCATATGGATCAAGGACGAAGACCAAATCTATCAGGCAGTTAAACGACTGGCCGGCATAAGGAGGGAATTATAGAATTGAATTTACCCCACAGTGTGGGGCACCTGGCCGGAGTTTCCCGGCCTTGTATGATCTTTGCGGTGTGCGCTGGAGGCAATGATCAGTGCGTATTGCCGAGGCACACGGCGCACACCGTGTCTATCTTAAAGTGAACAGGGATCAAGGTACTACCGCAAAGGAGGCGGTGAAATTATGAAAGCATATAAAGGACACAGGGACGAGAGGTACGGAAATCAATTGGTGTTTGTCTTGAGGCAGGAGGCCGACAAGAAGCCCTATCCATTGCGCCAGGTGTGGAAGGATGAGGCCGTTGGCTTTGCCTGGGGGTACGCCGGCGCCGGGCCGGACAGCCTGGCCCACTCCATCCTGGCAGACTTCTTTGAAACTGATGACATCAACCCGGCAGTGTATAAGAAATTCAACATCGACTTCCTTGAGAACTCCGGAGATGAACTCAAGATTACAGAGGATCAGATTATGGATTGGATTGCAAACAGGGTGTGGAAGCTGGTGCTCAAGCACCATGGAGGACACCATGGAGGAGCATGATTGCTTGGAAACTTTTATGGTAGATTCAGCCGACATATCCGACACAAAGTATGTCTCGATGGGGCACTGCTCGATCTGTATGAAGAGAATGCTCAAGGTCTATCGTTATCAGGGAACATATGACAGAGAGAACATGAAGAAGCTGGTCCCCAAGAAGGAAGAGGACTGAGATAGATTCATCACAGGAAGGGGGAGGCCGTCCGGTCTTCCCTTCTTTTTGCTTGATCTCACACAAATAAAAGATTTTACTTGACACATCTATCACGCTTCTGATATTAGACTCACATGCCTTACAAAAATCAAATTAAAGCAAGGCTCAGGGATCTCGGGGAAACACAAGAATGGTTGTCAGGACTGACAGCGATCCGGCGCGACTACCTAAGTAAGCTCATCAATGGCCACTTCAAACCCAATGTCTATGATGCGCTGACCATATCGACAGTGCTCGACAGCACAGTCGAAGCGCTCTTCTCTCCTCCCCTGGACCAAGCGGAGGAGCAACATGAACGGAGCGAGTAAAACAGAGGGCGGTCCCTTAGGCAAGCTGGATCCATCCCAGGTGACAGCAGCGAAGGTCTACGATGCCTTGGCTGAGCTCAAGGACCTATCCAACACCATCTTCGAGATGCAGATAAACATCAATGAAAAGCTGGTCAACAATCCGGTCGACACGCCAGACGTTAAGACTAAGGCTGAGGTTGACAGGCCGGTAAATCCTCGCCACCTTCCAGGATTCAGAGACATATGCGGAGTCATCCACCAGACCATGGCCAACACCAGAAACCTTCAGGAATATCTAATCTCACACATCTAACAAGCGCACAGGGGGGCAGTCGGGGGGCGAATCTCTACTCCCTCACCCCTCACCCCAATCCCATCTGGCTGCTCCCCCTCGCGCATAACACGTACGCACGTGTCAGGAGGCAGCATGTCACCAAAGAAAACCACAACAAAGCCCAGTAATAAAACTACTTCTGCCGGCAGCTCCGGCCGACGTCGAGACAAGGCCCCAACCAAAGCAGCAAACGTACAACTGCAGCCGGCAGCCATCGACTCTATCATCAAGAACGTCCAGGACCTGGCGATCGTATCGAAGTATGCCTCAGAGTCCAACTTCTTTGTCGGCCTGGACTCCCAGGCCAAGGCTTCAATGGTCATAGAGAAAGGCCGGGAGCTCGGCATCCACACAGTCTCGGCATGCCAGGTCATACACCCCATCCAGACTGCGGACGGCATCAAGCTGGCGATAGAAGCCAAGCTCTATGGCGCCATTGCAATGAACGCCGGGATCCGGTGGAAGAAGATCAAGAAGGATGCCAAAGGATGTATCCTTGAATTCCATTCGATCATCGACAAGACCATCCCGGTCCACACTGAAACCTTCACGATGGAGGACGCTGCCAGAGCAGGTCTCCATGAGAAGAAAAACTGGGTGTGGTATCCGGAAGAGATGTGTTATAACCGGTGTCTGCTCAAGGGGCTGCGGTACTTCGATCCCCGGATCTGCATGGGCCTCTATTCTGTTGAAGAGGTCCTCGATTTTGAGAAGATCACAAACGGCGAGGGAGAAGAGATCTATGTGATACCCGAGGACACCCTCGGCAACGTGGGGATCCCTGACACTGAGACAGCTCCGGCTCAGACGGTGGCCGAAGCGCTGCCGGTAGAGACCGAGCCGGTAGAGACCGAGCCGGTAGAGACCGGGCCGGTAGAGACCGAGGCACCTGAGAGATCCGTTACGCCTGAGGAATTCGAGTACACCGATGAGGCCGGCGTTGAGGACGACGAGGAAGAGATCCCGGAAGTGGATCCACTAACGCTGGCACACGGTGAGGGGATGCCACGTCAGCCCAAGAAAGAATTCATGCCGTTCGAAGAGGCACCCAGCCCTTCCGAGCTCGACACCGGCAAGCGTGAGCTGGCTCCTGAGACTCCGGTGGATCCGGGGATCCTCATCCACAGGCAGGTTGTCGTCGACTACATGAAGGTCCAGGGTATGGAAAATCTCTATACCACATTTAAAGAATGGCTGGCCCTCTTCCAGACTTCACGCAAACCGATGAAGAACTTTGTCGCACGCAATCAGTTCGGCAAGTGGAGTCTTTCGAAGGGATCGATCGAGGATCTCAAGGTCCTCACTGATCATCTCAAATGGACCATGGATACCTTCATCACCTACTGTTTCAATGAGCTCAAGCTCGACCACGTAGGCATCCACACGAACCCGGCGATGAACCCGGCACCTGAATGAGTAAAGTCGATGCGCGCATCACACACACGCGTGTGACACCGCGAAGGATCCTTCCTAAGCACAAGGAGCACACCCCCTACTTCAACGAGGCAGGGGTGAGAGTCCCGAGTGTAACGACGATCCTCGAGCGCCAGTGTGGATGGAGTAAGCTGGCGCTCTGTGGATGGAACAATAAGATGGGATTGAAAGGTGTCGACACTAAGAAATACCTGTCCGACAAGGGACAGATAGGCACGCTGGCCCACGCATTCTGCACTGACTATCTCCTCCAGCAGCACACCGACATGGCTGACTACTCACCCAGCCAGGTAGAAGAGGCGAAACATAGCTTCTATGCCTTCCATAACTGGACCAAGCTCCACACCATAAGGCCCATCCTGCTCGAAGCACCGCTGGTCTCGGAGATCTATCAGTACGGTGGTCAGTGTGACATCTACGGTGAGGTCGATGGGCTCCTCGAGCTCTCGGATCTAAAGAGTGGATCCGGAGTGTACGAGGACATGATCGTCCAGGTCTCGGCATACAAACAACTGCTGGAAGAACACGGCCACGCTGTCAACCGGGTCCGGATCATAAACATCCCACGCTCAGAGGACGAGACGTTTCTGGATCCCATCGTCACCAACCTGATGCCGGAAGCCTTCGAAGCATTCAAGCGATTCCGGGAGAACCATATAAGTCTTAATAAAATCAGACGCATGAGAGGTAGAGGATAATGGACACAAATTCACTTAACTCTTTCACCATCCTCGGATTCGTTGGCCAGGATGCCAGGGGATACACATCGAAGAAGGCTTCCCGGAAGTTTACTGTTATCGACATATGTACACAGGAAAAGTACAAGAACAAACCGGATCCCAAGATCGTCTGGCATAAAGTCCAGATCTGGGGCACCAAGATGGCCCCCTGGGCAGAGCGCGCCGTAAAGCGTGGGATGATGGTCCTGGCCAAGGGCCGGACAGACAACCACTTCATCATAAAGAAGTGTGCCGTCTGTGGCGCCGAGCAGAAAGAAATGATCACAGATTATAAGGTCGAAGAGTTTATAATTCTAAGGGGCAAGAAACTTGAGGACCCAGCCACGGCTGGCCCGGCGCCGGCTGCAGCGCAACAGGTCCAGGCTGCAGCGCAGCAAGCTGCCCCAATAGTTGAGGAGGATCCTTATTAGATGCGTATGGGCCCATGCCGGTGACTCTCCTTTGATAGGTGTCGCGCCTTTCTCTCGTCTCCCGAGACATGTCCCGGATCTCATGGGCCCTTCCCTATAAAGAAATGATTATTACAATCGGATACTGTTACCAATGCGACGAGGCCACCCTGTTTTGTCAATACCAAAGCATTCCCCAGCCAGGGATTCGCTGTAAAAAATGCGAATTTAGGATCGAAGGAAAATTGGGGATAAGAATTTCCATGGAAATAAAATCTCTTTGTCCAGAAGAGAGGAGGAAAATCTGGGAAGAATTCCTTGGAGCCAAAGGAAGGTAGCCAACATGCCAGAGTGGAGAAGATTATACCGTAGTGTCAGCGACAGTAAGAAACTTTCGCGCTTGACATCGGATTCCCCGGTGATGCTGTGGACGTGGATGCTGCCGTACACGGATTGTGAAGGAAGAATCCTTGCGGATCCACATTATCTCAAAGGTAAAATCGTTCCGCGCTTCGAACGCTGGACATACAAAACAGTGGAAGAAAACCTAAAAATCCTACACAACGTGCGTCTAATTCAGCTATATGAAGCCGACGGAGAGCCCATTGCCCAGTTTGAACAGCCGAATTTCGAAGACTTCCAACACCCACGGCGTGATAAGGAAGCAAAATCAAAGTTTCCACCACCTCCACCCCGAGACCCCGGGCAAGGTCCGGACCCACTCCAGAGTAAGCCGGGCAAGGTCCTTCCTAGAATAGAAGAGAGTAGAGTAGAAGAAGAAAGAAGAGAAGAGTCCGTCCCCGGGCAAGGTCCGGAGCTTGCCGGGCAAAGGACGGACCTGGCTGCTCCTCCTTCCTTTGCTGTCATTAAAAAATTTGTAGTAAAATCATGGAATGAATTCGCAAAGTCACACAGCCTAAAGCCTATCATCTCAATTGCAAAAGGATCTGAAAGAGAAAAACATTTTAAAGCTCGACATGAAGAACCAGCATTTGATTGGCCAATGATTATATCGATGGCTGAGAAGTCAGATTTTTGCTTTGGAAATAACGACAGGAACTGGAAGATCTCATTCGATTGGCTCATTAAAAATCCAGGAAATTATATTTATATCCTAGAGGAAAAATACCTGGATGATGATCAAAAGAAAAGAGAATTTAAACTCAAGGAGGGAGAAAATGACCCATACTGAATTCACTGACCAGATGAATAAATTATTAATTTTTTATAGGAATCCACCGAAGGGTGCCGAGGAACACTATTGGAAAGCTCTACACCTCACATCGGCAGCCACTTTTGAAAAGGCATGCGATCTTATCCTAAACACACATAAATTTTTATCCTTCCCTCTGATCCCTATCTTCCATGAGTGTATCGCTCAAGTAAGTAAAGAATCAGGATCGTCAGACCAATTACTCTTGTCTCATAATTGTCCAACCTGCAGAGGGATTGGGCTCACGCTCATTAATGATGAGAAGGGCAGGAATATTGCACACCCATGCTCCTGTAGTAAGGGCCTTATTTATAAAAGTTCTTTCGGCCGAGTCCGGAGTGCTGCAAAGAGACAGCAGCAGGAAATGATCTCGAGACACGAGGAGCCAGCTCAATCAGGAGATCCATACTGATGGACCTTAAAAGAATAATCGCTGTAGATCTCGACGGCACAATTCTTAAAAATAAGAAACCATTTATGGGTGCAGACGACTTCGGTAAACCAGAAAGAAAAGTTGAGGATTGTCTCCGGTTTCTAAAGAACCATGGCTTTGAGATCCTGATACACACGACAAGGGTAAACCCCCGGCTGCAGGGCCTGGCGCCGGCCTTGTTGCGAATGAGGGTTTCCGACGCGCTCGATGCCCACAAGATCCCCTTCGATGGGATCTGGACCGGACCCGGAAAGCCTTTGGCTGAATTCTATGTCGACGATCGAGGTGTCTTATATGCCGGGGACTGGGAGAAAACCATGAGAGAAATCCTGGCCAGAGCAGAGAAGAATTTTAAAAATGTATACTGAAATCAAAATTCCCAGAATGAATTCTATTTTCCCTTATAGTCCGTCGATGAGTAGAGTGCACGCTGATGTGCGACGGCGTCCTTCTTTGTCGCGTGACATCCTCCGGGCTCAATCTTGCCGGTGTCTTTATTTTGTACGCAATGTTGGGATCCTTTACTAATAACTATCCAAGGCATAATACCCTCCTATAAAACTCTCTCGACAAACCCACATAGGTATGGACATTTCTTCACGACCTGCCAGCCGAGACGCTCATACTTACAACAGGCACCGGTCAGGACGAGCTTTGTTTTCCCACACTGTGGACAGTCCTGGTTTAAAGTCATCCCATCGGGAGCTGTTGCCGGCTCTCTACTATCCACCTGTTCCGTTTTTCCTCACATAATCCCATAGATTGGCCAGGTTCTTATTGATCCCGGAGATCTGCTTGACAACAAATTCATAGCTTGTTGTCAGCTTCGTGATCTCTGTTCCCCGGAGCCCACACTCTTCGGCATGGCCGGGGATCATCTCGAGATCCACTGTGCCCGGGTTATTCTTTTTACTTGTCACTATTTTCCACAATATGCCTAAAAGTATGACAACAATCACAAGGATGTCCACAATAATTCTGATTAAATTCTCATTCATTTACTTGCCGCCTTTACTGTATCTCTGACAGAAGCGTAGATCCCATAGAGCTTGAAACCACTCCCCACTAATTTGCCGATTTTAAAAAACACCGAGTTCTTTTCCCCTGTTGAAATGACGGCCTCGGCAGCCAGTCTTGCCACCCTCTCGGCAGCCAGCGCCGGCCGGAGTACTCCGATCGTTTCATCCCGGAGCTTTATGATCCCTTCCAGCTTGACGGCCTCGGATTCAGCCAGCTTCCTTGCCTTTTTTTCCTTGTCCCTATCCTCTATGGCCAGGGAGAAGTTGCCCTCGAGGGTAGAAATCTGAGCACGAAGATTTAGGACGAGCTCGTTTGTGCTCGTTATGCTGGATTCTTTTTCCTGCAGCTCCTTGAGCTCGAGGCTCTGTTCGAAGATCTTCTTGTTCCTGTCTGCAGACTCGGCCAGGATCAGGCCCTTTGAGATCTCAAGCTCATCGATCTCATTCCTCAGCTCCGCATTCTCTTTCTTTGTGACAGCGTCCGAGGCCTCCACGGCCCTGGCTGCTTCTTCTGCCTCTGCTTTGTACACTTCGAACTCCCCTTTGAGCTTGAAGTACTCCGGAGATTCACGTCCTGTGGGACAGGATTCAAACAGGCTGATCACTATAAGGACGAAGCCAACGAAGAAAAGAAGAACCACTGGAACTTTAAGGCCAAAGATAGTTGTTGGTTTCATTTTTTAAACCTCGATACTGACATTTCAACGACCGGCTCCAGGATCCTGGCGCCGAGATAAGCAAGGCAGATCTTAACAAGAGAGCTGGCTGCCACTTCGGGATCCAGCCCATAGATCGGCTGCTGCAGGTAGACGAGTCCGATACAGAGGACAGCGATCTGAAACTTTGTGGATCCCAGCCATTTATTGAAGCCGTTCTTTACCACCTGACCCCCTTTATCCATGAAGAAGTCGGCCTCGGTTTCACCAGGTAGGCGTTGTCGATGTGGACGAACGTCTTCGGCCTGGCCAGGTTGACATATTTTAAGTATCCGATTCTCAGATCCGGGAACTTCCTGTCCACTAGGTCCACGAATGCTTCACACTCCATCACCGAATCCAGATCATTATCGAGGGCCCAAAAATAATGAGGACTACAGGCTGCCTTTGTCTTTCCGGCAAGCACAAGGTTGAGCTGGTATTTTGGACAGCGATATCCCCCACCCTTGCTGATAGGTATGGGCTTCCCCCACTCATCCCGGATGACCTGCCATACATTGAAAGATGTAAGGTAGAAATCATCCGTGTAAAGATTCGGTGGCAGCTTCCCACAGCAGGGACATTGAAGTTCCTTGATGAGAATTTTTATTCCAGGAAATATGAATTCACCCATGCTTTATTTCTTCTCTTCTATATCTTTCTGCATCTTCTTCAGGAACTCGTTGACTCTGCTGGCTGCCTCTTTTGACTGTTTCTCTGTGTCGAAAGGTTTCTCTCGTTGGAGCCGGTTAAATTCTCTCATCATGAAATTCATTCTCCACATCATCCTTTTTTCTTCAGTGTTTCTCAAATAGGGAAGAGTGAACCACCTGAAGAAGTGCCCCAGCTTACCCATGTCTCTGTACATGGCCTCGATTGCCAGCTTCCTTTTGCCGGGAGTCTCTTCGGAGACGAGCTCCAGGATCCGGAGGATCCTCTTGATTGAGTACTCCAGGATCTCGGTCCCAATCTTGGCCGAGGACTCCAGCCCCGGCCGGTAGATGGGCTCACCTGCAGGATCCCTGTTTGCCAGGACCTCGTAGATGAGCTGCCAGAAAGGATGAAAGTCCCACTTTGCCCTGTCTATCATGCCCTTGAGTTTGTCGGGCTCGTTGGCCAGTGTCCTAAAGCGGTGCCAGTATCTCAGGAGAACATTGTCCGGACTGCTCATGTACTGGACCAGCTCTTTCTCTTCCCCTTCGCTGGTAACAGTCTTGACATAACGCAATCCAAATTTATCTGTCTTATACCCGAGCTTGTGCATGAAGATCTCACGGAGGAGCATTCCACCGAGGAGCCCAATAAGAGCCTTGGCCATGGCGCGCTTGTAACGCTTCGATCGACCAGGTCCTTCCGGGATGGATCCGTCGATCGGCTCTTCAAAGAGATCTCCCGGTGGCAATTTCCCTCCATCCTGAGCTTCTTTCTTAGCCTTAAAAAGAAGTCCGGCTGCGTTCTTAACCATCTCTGCCTGAGCTGAAATCATGGCGATCCGGAAGGATGGCGTAAAGAGGATCTTATTTATTATCTTCCTTGTCGCCGGTGGAATAGAGGCATAGTCACCATGAAGCCTGGCCGTTATCTGTGCAGCCTCTATCGGCGTGGCGCCCTGGCTGAGCTGGTGATGATACGTGACCAGGCGGATGAGGTTGTCTCCCCACCATGCACCTTCCCAGGCCCAAAAGTATGGATTGAGTTTTTTGAATCGAGTGAATGCGGACTTGCTGTTTATTATATCATTGATCTGCTTATCCCATGCTTTCCATCCGGGAGTAAACGGTGTCGAAAATCCTCCCCAGTAGTGCATGTTCCAGTAGTGCTGGTCCTTTTTTTTCATGCTGATGGCAGCGCTCCGGATTGCCGACGGTGTCCTCCATGGAGAGAGAAGTCCCAGCCAGAAATACTGGATCGCATCATAGAAAGGAAGGAAGCCGGGATTGTAGAACTGAAGCATTTTCACAAGGCCCAGAAACCCTCCCAACCGGGGAGACATAAATGACTGCTTAAAGAAGTTCCTCTCAAAAAAATGGACCAGCACCGGGTGTGCCCTATATCCTTTAAGGCTCGGATACCTCACAGGAGATAAGGACTGCCAGGTTTCAGGTGCTTCGTCGGACGGCAGGATCAGCCGGTCAGCCTTTGCAGCTCGGAAGACGTCGGCAATTGCCAGCTTTGCGCCGGCCAAGTGAGCGTAAGCAGCCATAACTCTCCGGATATCGAGGTCCGTCGGCTTAATCTTCCCCTGTTTAATCAGCTCTTTGGCAAATTCCTCGAGATCTAAACTCTTTCTGCGGTGGAAAAATTCTGAGAGCGTTTTCCATCCTTCGATCGGATCCTTAGCCCACCATGCCTCCATCCAGAACTTAGGTATGTGGACATACTTTGTTCCCGACTTCCGGAGGAATTCGATCGCGCCCTTGAGCTTATTGATCTTATCCCTGATCTCCTTGCCCCTCTTGTTTGATAGTCCACGTCTTTTCAGCGCTGCCTCAAAGTCAGCAATCTCGATGTTCATGAATCTGACTGCACTCTGTGGCCATAGATCATCGATGATTCCTTTTTTCTGAATTTCTCTCCCCCAGTGATCAAAGAAACCTCTGACAAATTTTGCTGCAGGCTCAAACTTTGCACGCTCAGCCGGTGTCATTTTCTCAAAATGTCTTCGAGGTGCTGAGACTATAAACAAAAGGCGCTGGTAATCGGAGTCGGTAAAACCCGGAGTAAAATTTTGCTTCTTACTCATCAGCTTTTTTATTGAACCCTTTGCCTGCAGCAGCACAGCGTTTGTCCTGGGATGAAGGGCTTTAAGCGCCAGTCCGGTCCGGTCAGCTCCCATTGCTCTAAATTCGGGCTCGATCTGCAGCCACCTCACCATTTTCTCGCCGAACTTCTTGACCTCCGGAGTCACAGGGATCCCGGCATAAAGATCCTTTATGTCGTCCCCGGGCTCCGTCCATTTCTGCCACTCCGACTTTGGCTTCTTCTTCACATCCCGGATAACCTCCTTCATGAAGATCTCCTGCTGTGCCGGACTCAGGATCTCACCGTACTTGCCGACGAAGGGAGCACCCACCTTTAATTTTTTTCCTATCCCAAGTTTCTTTGCATAGTCCTCGATACTTTTGAGTCGACTCTCCGGGATCTCACCGAGCTTTTCGATGTCACCCAAAGGAGTCTCAACCGAAACTTTAACAAGTCTTTCTTTTTTCGGCGAAACTTTAACAGCCTTTTCTTTTTTCGGAACAGTAGGAGGAGTAGGAGGAGTAGGTTTCCCGGTAATTCGCTCGAGCACTTTTTCTGCTTCGAGCTCGAGTTGGTCAGGTTCCCTCTCAACGAGGCCCAACTGTTTCGGCGCCGGCTTCCCGAACTTAGGCACGATCGGCTTTCTCTTCACCGGCGTCGTCGTTGCTGCCCATGGACGACGGCCTTCCCTGACCTTCGGTAGGGGAGCAATGAGTTTGGGTGTAATGCCGGCTTCTCTGTCCCTCCAAAGACTCCGGAGCTCACGGCTTAGGGCATCCCTCGATTGTATGGCCCCAACTTGACGATAGAGGTCTATCCCGAAATCCTTTTCGACCTGCTGGTTTGTCTTTAGAGCTCGAGCAGGATAGACCTTACTGTCCGGAGCGTATGCAGCTTTCGCATTGTCGTTGAACCATTTGTGTCCGAGGTATATGAACCTCTTGAATGGTTCCTTTTCCAGTCCCGGGATGGCCGTCTCCTGGATCAAGTCAAGCTCCGGGAGATCCTCCAGGTCCTGGACGACCTGCTGTCTTTCGAGTGCTTCGGAAACATCCTTGCCCATGATCCTTTTGTTCTTATTTTTTATGGAGATCTTCTCGGCTTCGATAAGCACTTCTTCACGATCGACCTCACGAGTTTGCTTTGCAATATAATCATCGAGGAATTCTCTGGCATCCGGAGTCAGCTTCTTCTCGATCTCCGGCATGGCGTCGAGCTCCTCCATCTCTGAGACTCCCCTTGCGATTTCTCTTTCTATGTCCTCAGTTCTTGCGACGTCTTCTGTGGAAATTCGAGAGATGACCTCAGTCTCTGTATAGATAGGCTCTTCAATGACTCTCTCCCGGGGGAGCTCGAGGGCATCGTAGAGCTCTGAGGTGGTGTCATATCCGAGGGCTGCAGCAACCTCGTCTGCAGCTTCACCGGTCCGGCTTTTGAGTCTTCGATCCAGCCTCAGTGCCTCTTCCTCTTCACCCTTTATTGGCTTTATTCCTTTGTCGGTATACTGGAGGACACGGAACCATTCGTAAGGTACCGGTTTTGGCCACCTCCTGCCACTGACAACGCGAACAGGGAGCTTGACAGGCCCTACTCCCTCCACTTGGTACGTGGCCGTTTCCCGGCGCGTAAGGGCCTTTATTTCCCTTCCTGTTTCTGCCTCCATTCTCTTCCTGAATTCAGCCTGGCTTTTGACCATCCCCTCCTCGGTGATCCCTTCCGGAAGATAACTTACCGGGATCCCGAGCTCGTGTGCTTCCCGGGCCAATTCAGCAGGTGGGGCCCCGGCCTTTAATCTTTCGGCCAGGTCTGCAGCTTGGACCTTAAAAATCCTATCCCCCTCTGTGACCGGTGGCTCGAGCCCCCCCTCCCTGGGAAACGAAACATCTATGGATCCATCCGGCATTGGCTTTATGTTTACGGCCGGCGCTGCCTCGATCTCCGGAGTGATCCCCTGTCTTGCTGTTGCGATTGCAGCCTTAATGGGATCTGTACCAGGTGGGATGACTTCCGGCTTTGTCGTGACATCGAAGGCTCCGATCCCGAGCTGGCGAATCTCTGGCTCCGGTTCCGGGAAGATCCCGGATCTTGCCACGGCCAGCGCTTCGACTGCAGGATCTGTCCCGGGTAGAATAACTTCCGGCTTCGGTGTGACAGCGATCTGTCCCTTCCCGAGCTGGAGTGGATCCTCATAGATAGGGACCGGAGGAGTCGGCTCCACGGCCGGGATTGCAGCTTTGCCGGGAACAAAGGGGACTCTCGGAACCAGCTTGCCGGCTGCCGTGGCTGCTGCCGTTTCTGCTGCCGTCATGCCGGGAACCGTGATCGCCGTTTCCTTGGAGAGGACCGGGCCCATCTTAAACTTTGAGAATATATTTTTTATGTTCTTATCGAGTCCGGAGAATTTGGAAAGATCCTTTCCGACCTCATTGAATTTGGCCTTGACAGCAGTGAGGGTCTCCTCGTCGACGCCGGCAGCCTTCATCCCTTTCGTCCACTTGTTAAATCCAAACTTAAAAGCCTTGTAAGAGATGGCTCTGCCGGTGATTGCTGCAGCAATAATATCGAGACCGGTCTCTCCAAGATCCGTGGCCAGCCTCACCCACCAGGGCGCATCCCTTATTCCCGGGATGGCTTCGCTCAGCCTCCGGTTTTCAAGTGGATCGTATTCAGTTTTTTCAGAGACCGAGAATCCGATGTTCTTCATCTGCTGGAAGAGCTCATAAAGCGCCATGTATCCTGCAGCTCCCGGGACGGTGGCAGCAATTACAACTGGGACAGCTTTGCCGGCAATTTTCTCTGACCAATAATTGACATTAGGATCTCGAGACCAAACTTCCTGGGCGACCCGGTAGTAACTCCTGGGCCTTGTGGCCACTTCATACTGCCGGCCGTATTTCTTTTGGAACTCTATCTCTCCGGGAGTTTGAGGTCCGATAGTGGGAAGAGGTTTCTCTTCTTCTTTTTCTTCTGGCTTAGGAACGCCGGCAAGGAGAGCTCCCCGGAGTCCCGGATCCTGCATCAAGAAAGGTAGGGTTTCTTTTTTTAAGAATCCCCCGATCTTGCCCAGCGCTTTAGTTAGGAAACTCTCTTCCTTTATGGGCTCGAGCTCCTCTTCCGGTGGACGGCCGAAGATGTTTTCCCAGGGTGTAATTCCGGCTGCCGGTGGCTCTTCTTTCTGTGGTGTCAACTGAACCGGTGGGACTAACGGAGGCTGCTTTCCCGGATCCAGCAGCGCCTCACCCGGAGGCCTCCCGAAGATCTTGTCCCAATAGTCCTGACCGAATGCCATTATTCTTTCTTTATGATCCTCAATTCTTTCTGCAAGGTGAGGATCCAGTAAATATCAAAGCCGATAATCATTGCCTGTTCCCAATCTATGTCTCTTCCTGCAGCAACATTTTCCCTGGCCATTTTCTCGAATGTCGCGTAGTCCTCTTCTCGTGGAAGGATCTGCCGGCCAGTCATCTGCTCGATTTCCTTGAGACGTCTATCGATCTTTCCGATTTTGGCTGCAATTACTCTTGCCTGGTTATCAAATATTATTCCGGTGGGAGATCCGATCCCTGTATATTTCGCGACCTGGGTGTCACGATCGTTCGATAGTTTTCTGATCTCGGCCTGGATTTCCTTGGCCGTCTGGCCACCCTTTTTTTCTATGTCGACTTTTGCCCTGGATGTTTCAGCCTCAAATTTTCTCGTGGGGATGAGCTGCTCTTGAACAGAAACCTCTCTGGCCCTAAGTCCTTGTTCGACCCTCTTCAACATGTCGCCGGCGAAGTCTCCGATCAGAGTCTCCACCGTATCGAAGCCGAACATGTTCAGCGCCGTTGCGACATCTTCCTCAGATGGCTTCTTTCCTGACATCCTGGCCATGACCAACGGCATGGCAGCTTGCTGATAACCTGCCAGGAGCTCCTGTTGTTCTTCTTCCGGGGGAATATTTAACTCCCCCATCGGTAGTCCAAACTGCTGGCCACGCTTTATGAATTCCATCCCAGGAAAAGGCCTGCCCTTGACACCACCCTTCATGACGTCGCTGACGTCTCCGAAGATTGCATTCATGGCTGACTGTTTCTGGAGATCCGACTGGATTTTTCCATAGGCCTCATATTCTTTCATGGACTTTTCCAGCCAGGCTTTGGTTTGATAGTCGATATATTTATACTTGTACTGCTCCTGTACGAGGAAGGGCAGCATTTGTTTGAGGAAGTCAGAGGCTCCTTTTCCAAGACTTTTTAGGTCTATCGCCATTTTATTCTCCTATCGAGTAAGGTAGGGGAGATAGTAAAGCCAACTAAAATCTCCACCGCCACCCTGATCTGATCCTAAGAGTTGAGACATGATGGCTTGCCAGTATGCCTGGTTCCCACCGGCGCCGGATCCTTGGAGAAATGCGAGGAAAGCATTTATGGCTTGCTGTCCTTCCTGTCTCCTGGCGCCACTGAGGATCTCAGGGATTTTCTCTCCTTCCATGAGTGTCCCGGTCAGTCCTTGGACCATTCCGGTTGTCCCCATGAGCTCGGAAAATCTCTTATCCAGCTCGCTTATGGCAATCTCACGTCGAACATTGCTGGTTTCTTGTCTGGTTTCCCTTGATATTTTGTCCAATTCTTTTTGTTCGAATCCGGATCCCAGCATACCGATCCTTGCCAGCTCGTCTTGTTTTGTTTGCTTTGCGCCGGGCTCTCCAGCCTTGACTCCCTCGATCGCATAGTTTATTACGGCCTGGCGCTCCTGTGGAGTGAGGCCTCTCGGATAATCGAGAAGATAGTTTGCCCTTTCCATAATCCTGGAGAGCAGATCTTTGAGGCTGCCACTCCATTCGAATTCTCCACCAGGCCCTCCGTTTCCGTCTCCATTACCATCTTCATCCCCATCACTGGGGCAGCACCACGTTCTGCCATCACTGGACTTTGTCCGCGTGTGAAACTTCTTGCAGACGAGATCCATACCCAGGCCTTCGTAGGCTCCGGATAGGGCGTCTTTAAGTGTGTAATATTTCTGTGTTGTGGGGTCCCAGACATAATGCCCTTCCCATTCGCCGGATCTATTCATTCCGGGAGTCTCGGCCCACGGATCCCCACCGCCACCGGGGAAGCCTACATCCACCAGGAGCTCATATCCTCCACCTCCGGAACAAGGGTTTCCACCCGGGATAACGTCTTCGTCGCTGCAGCACCAGAAATTTCCCTTGTCATCTTTCTTTATGGAAAACCCCTCTTCGCATTGGCTGGAACCAAACGGCAGCTCGTGACCCTTTCCTGGACAGGGACCCACGCCATCTATAACTTTGTCCTTAGGGCAGCACCAATGATCATCGCCAATTATCCTGTCTGTATATCCTTGCCGGCATCTAACTCCAGGTCTTTTCGGCAGCAGGAACCCTCCAACACAAGGTTTTTGAGTGCCGTCATCGTCATCGTCGTCATCATCACCGCCATTATCGGTACTGCAATCTTTTCGGCATAACCGGTATTCCTGCTCGATTCTTTCTCGCGCTCTTGACAGTTCAGCACCTCGAATACCACGGAGATCCCTCATTGCCTGCCGGCGCGCATCCCTACAAGATTGAAGGCAAGCCGGATCTCTGATCCCACCATCATCATCGTCCCCATCTATAATGGGACCCGGAGGTTCGGGAGGATCTGGAGCGTCACATCTTACAGCGCCGGATCCTCTAACACACGGAGTAGCTGAATACCACTTTTGAAGGACACCACTTACCCATTTTTTACAGCAGTAAACCTTTTCCTTGGGAAGAATTTCTTCTGCCATTGAATCCTCCTATTATCTCCTGATTCTCCTGATTCCTTCGGGTGTCCTACCGGGGAAATTCTGTTCAAGAGCGTCTGTAATAAAGCTCGTGTCTATCCCCATCCCTTCAGGCCAGCCAAAGTTTGCCGATCGTTTCATCTGGTTGAGCAGCATCTGGAAGACAGTCTTGTCGGCAGAACCGGTGTATGGGCTTTGGTATGGAGGCTTCATTCCGAACATGGACATCTGTTTCTGCAGGTCCAGGGCATCTGAGAGGGGATCATCTTTCTTCCCGGCGATTTCTCCTATTAGAGACATGGCGATAGGTATTATGATGGCCCAGGGAATGCCCTGAGTACCGGCTTCAGCGCCACCGGCTGCACCGAGGCCTCCAGCGCCTTCCCCTTTGAATAAATCCGACAATTGGAATTGCCGGAGATCTCCAAATGGGGACTCAGATCTTCCTACCCCACCTAAAAATGACGTTAAGTCAGGTATGTTTAAGTTTGGCATTGGCATTGTATCCTCCGTTATTTAATCAGAATTGTTTTTGATCCTAGAGAATCTATCTCAAAATGAAAATCTACATCAAAGATAATCACATCTTGAGCTAAAGTATCATTCGCGTGTGATGAATTCCTAAAAAACCTACATGATAAGACACTGGATATTCTCATTCCTGTGCCAGTGATTGCCGGGAATAGAGTTTTATACTGTTTCCCGTGTATTAAAGTCCCATCCCCCGATGTTGACGCGGCTGCAGCGCTCGAGGCATCTGAATAGATAATAGTTGTATTTGCAGGGAAGTTTTCGTTTATATTAACCCAGGTATATTCTAATCCAAACTTGACAAACTCACCAGCAGCGCCACTTACAAGCGGTGTCCAATGAACATGAAAATTAAGATCGGCTCCCTCTTTATAGCTATGTGGTAATTGGGTATCGAAGAATACCTCCTCTTCGTTTCCAGCGACGACCTGGTAAGCAAAATGCCAATCATAAATGCCTCTAGAGCCTGCCCCATCATCTTTCCATTTGGTGAAGGTTGGATCTTTCACTCCACCTGTTTTAATAGAGTTCAAAGGGACTCTTAAATCATCCCATCTTGGGTTTAAAAAGGCATCGATTTCCTGCTGAGTATAGAAGTGAAAATCTTTGAGCATTTATTCTACCTTTACAGTCCTGGATTTCCCCAGTGGCCCTATTTGATCGCTTGCGATATACCGGAAGAGATCAAAGTAACCATAGATTGTGATTCCGGTATTGTTATTGGACGTCACGATGCCCATTTGAGCCGGCGCAAACGGCTGGGTGTGGGTGTAGATCCTCTGCCAACTGACGCCATCAGAGCTGTAGTCATAATAAAGAGTTGTCCCATTTCTCCGGATCCTGAAATAGACCGTTGTATTGGGATACATGGTCCCTCCGGCATAATTGGCAGAGAAAGTCTGATAGTCAGAATTTCTCTGAGCATGGATATCTCTATACTTATTGCCGGACGCCCTTTGGAAATTTATGAGCACAAGTATATCTGCATTTATGTCTGTGGCATCTTCGAATAGAGCCAGGCATGCGGTGGAGTCGCCGAGGCTGCTTGCGATAAGCTGGCATTTGGCTGCGATCGTAAAATCTCCTGCAGGAAGAACCTGATAAATCCCCCTGTACCGGGCTGCCCCTTCAGTCGTATGGGTAAGAATCACGTGATGGCCAGCCGGTTCAGAAACAGTCAAGGCAGCAGCACCCAAGTCCCATTCTGTCCATTTTGCAGCCAATGCAGCATTATCAAAATGATCATCCTGGGAAGATGGAGTATCAGGGAGTGCATCGGGATCCCAAAACGAGTAGGAACTGCCTCCACCGACTTGGACATCTCCGGATCCAGTTCCCATCCACATTATTTCTGTGTCTGTACAATAGAAAAACCGGCCTTCCTCTATCCCAGCATAGGTCACCCTCTGAGCATCGGTACATCTTACGACTAAAATCTGTCCCATGGTTATCTCCTATATTGAATCCTCGACAGTTATTGTGTTTCCTGCATAGGAATCTTCAATCCGGATAAGAGCAACGAGGGCCTCAAACATTGTGGTGCACGTGTAATCTATGGAATCCTCAAAGTCCAGATCCATCAGTTGGTTCTTCCAGCACTCCTCGACTTCATCATACATGAGAAAATTATGCCTGGCCAACGTGGTGAGGCAAGTCGGGAGTGGCGCCGTCAGCGCTGCAAGGAGGGCATCGACCTCAGCCTTCGTGTAGTAACCACTGAGATCTATTGGATCCGGCTCTGTGTCGCCGTGTAGGTGGATATCATGGACGACTCCAGGTCTCAGGACCTTATCCCGAAAATCCTTTTCCTTGTCAGGTTCCTGAAGGAACTCCTGATATTTGTCGTCGTCTTCTTTTCTGCCCATTAATCTGCCTTGACACCATAATTCATTTTTAGATTCTTATTGAAGAAAAGGTCATATCCAACTACCTTGCACTCACCTCCAGTTTTTTCGTTGTTTATAAATTTAAAACTCACATATGTTCCGGGGATCCTCAGGTTCTGTCTTGCCAGAATATCATTCCGGAGCTCGACATTGTCAGTTGGAGTGGTCCCAACGAACGAGGCCGTTGCGACTTTTGTCTTTTGCTGATCCGCATAGATCTCCATCGTCAAGGTCTTTTGGTCCGGGAGCTGGTATTTAAGCCACATTCTACGGAGCACGTTGTTCAACTCTCTCTCCGAGGTTACATTAAAATGTCCGGTCTGGAAGTGAGAGTTTATGGCTGTGCCATTATCATCAAATCCGCGTCCCTGGATGTAGACGTTTCCGTCCTCTGTGCCGGTCAAAAACATAAGCCCCTCGATCCTCGTCGTTGTGCTCATGAGGTATGTAAGTTTCTCCGGAAAGGTATAGATCGTAAACCATCTCTTTATGTAGTTGTAGACGAGCATCGTGTCCGGCTCTGTGTTGGATCCGGTGCAGAGTCCCAGCCAGTACTCCCCATCATCAAAATTATGGCCACCGACATTCTTGTGCTGGGCTTCGGGATTCAATGTGGCCAGCGTCCTTTCAACGAGATCTGAAGATATCGGCCGGAAGCAGGAGTTTCCGTTAAAGACTTCGATTCCAAAGGGAGACTTCCAAATTAAAAATTTATCACACACGACAACGGACCATGAGGAGTTGGTCCCGATGTTCTGTGGGAGCTGCTCGAGCTCGTAAAGTGAGGACCCTACCTTTGAAAGTCTGAATCCGGAGTCGGTCTTGAGTATGATCAGCCTGTCACCGAATGCTTTTATTTGCCTTAATCTGTCACTCTCTCTGGCTTTGACCTGGATAAAATTTGCGTCGGCCATTTCTTCTGAGGTCCCGGTGTTGGTGAAGTAGAGGAAATTCTCATACCCTTCGACGCCGGCGATCCAGAGACGATTATCCCAGACTTCCATAAACGGACCAATGGGTGGGACTCCCCGATCATAACTGACTTCGGATCCACCGAGAACAATATTGTCGCTTGCCCTGTCCGTTAAAGTCGTTGTCGTATTATCAGAGATGTCGGCGAACCAAAAGAAAATCTCCCCACCTGCAGTCGTCCGGTAGAGTCTCCGGGCATTGCACTTAGGATCCGGAGACACCGGGATGTTTGTAAGCAGAATCTTCTCTGCGTCCGGATAGATAAATGCAGATTCTGGAGATGGATTGCTTTCGACAGGATAGTTCCCGGATCTTTGGAAAGTCACTACATACTTAAATCCACCGACCGAGCTGTCTCCGGTCAGTGCCCATTCCTGTGCAGCCGTGTAGTCAAGTTCCGGAAGATAGGCTCCTTTAAGGTCTATGGATCCGAATCCAATATATTGGAGTACTGATGCTGCAGCGTTGGAGCCGGTGAAACAAAGAAGATTCAAGATATTGCCACCACCGGCACCGTCAGATGCGATCTTAAAAACATTCCCGGACTCAAAAGTCACCGTATAGGTGGACGCTCCGGCTGCCTCCATCTGTGCCTTGATCTCAGCACAAATAGATGCTGTCGAATAAGTGGCATTTGTAAGTGTCGCGGTGATCTCGACTCCGTCAGTCTCCTCAAAATCGAGCTTATTATTTGTGGCATCGATAACTATATCCCCACTTAAAGCCAGTGTGGGTGCCGAGACTGGAGGTTGGAGACCGAGGCTGTACACCGTGTTCCCTTCGATTGTCACCATTTGATCGAGTGCGATCGTCAACCGGCCGTCCTCTACCGTTCCTGCAGGAACAGGACCCGGAATCTCCTCACTCGTCGAATAAATTTCAGTGTATGTATTTGTTGAAAGGGTTCTCTTATGGATCTCTCTATATTTCCCAGCATAGAGATTTCCTTGGAATTCGATAATATCTCCATGGCCATGGTTGGCAGCAGCAGCGTTTGTGGCAATATTTATCTCGGAAACGAACGCACTACTTATTGAATCCCAGGTCCAAATCTGATAAGTCCTTGCTCCTGCCCAGTCCTTAAAAGAGCCTATGGAAACCTTGCCCTCAAAGACTGCCTCACCCATAACCATGCCCATGGCCAGGGATCCATTTTCCTCTGTCCAAGTGTTTAGATCCGGAGATGAATAGATTTTATTGTCGTTCCCATCAGGATCTGCATCAGTAACATACTCGAACTTTTGTACAATAACCCAGGCTTTTGAATTACTGTAAAAATAAGAACAGAAACAATAATCATCCACTCCGGAGCTGTCATAGATCTTGTTAAATCTATCATAGAGAGTCACATTAAAAGCGTGTATTTCCCAGGTCCATTTTCCCCCACCGTCTTTAGTTGAAACAGCAAGATGAAGGACATTGTTCCACGTAAATAACTTTGCAATTCTATTCCGGATATCAGAATTGAAGAGTTGGGCTGATCCGGAAGGAAGCTCTGCAGCTCCATCGTAATTTGAGATGAGACTGTAGGAAGCTCCATCGTAAGAATAGACTGTATATCCAGCCGTTCTGTAAACGAGGATCCAGAGTTTCCCATCCCAATTGTGCATGCCGATTGTGTACTGTCCTCCAACAGCAGCAGGGAGCTCCTCGTTAAAGGATCCGTCATACCGGCAGACAAGCTCATCGGTGGCAAATGCGCTGGAAAGACCGAAGAAAATCTCGTCTGCAAACACTGAAGCGCATTGGCCTTGGGAGACATTGGGGGTAATAGTAGGAGTATATGTATCTAACGTCGACCATGTTTCTCCGTCTGCCGACTCCATGATTTTGATGTCTGCCCCTGCTGACTGATCGAGGAAGCAGAGCTTGTTCTGGTAGACGAAGGGAGCTCTGGGATCTATATTGTAGAAAGAGTCTGTATCTTGCCATTTCCTGGTCCAGGTGTAGATATCTTCACGCATGACAACAGAATCAGTTGTGACAATAACGATTCTCTCTGCGCTATCTGGATCGATATAATGGAAGATCCCCCGGATAGGTTCATTGAAGGATGTGAACCCGGCGTTTATTAATTCATACCCGGGTCTTTTTATTTTGGACTTGCCGTCCTTGTCCGGCTTCCAGTTATTGACAGAGATTACATCCGGAGCTGGGACCTCCGAAGGTGGATCCCTCTCATTCAAACTACCTCCAAGATTCCAGACAGGTAGTTTATTTTTCTCAAAGGCCATCGAGTCTGCCTCTCTACCTATGCCTGTTGGATAGTTCTAACCGATGGCCTCTTCCCGGGTGTTGGTCCCTGCGGATTGCTCATGCTCATGCCGACACTCTGCAGTTCTTCTGTGTACATGGTGCTTACAGTCTGGGATCCCTTATCTCCGTCACGGAGGAACCATTGTTTCAGCACCCAGTAAACGAGGAGATCCTGAGCTGCCCATGGTAGAGCCGGCGAATCCGAGTCTTGTGTGAGATCTGCAGTCTTTCTGAAGTAATATCCCAGGAGCTGGTTTGCTGCGCTTGCGTTTGGAGTGGGAACAACATAGATCTCGTTATCGTCCTTCCATCCCCAGTATTTCACTGCCGAGGGAGCTGCAGTTTGGCCCACGGTTTCATGAAGGAAGTTGTCTGTGGGATTGAGGTAGACAAGCGGAACCGGCTTGCTGCCGGCGTTCTGCTGCAGGATGGATTCGAACATAAGGAAATTCTGAAAATCGACTGCCTTGTCGCCGGCGTAATTAATGAATCCTGAAAGATCCGTGGCAGCAAATCCGATCGTCGACCAAATTCCATTGGCAATATTAGGTCCTGTGGCAGCATTGAGATTCAGCGTGCCTGCAGAGGATGAGATCCGGAATATCTTTCCACTGTAAGTGATTGTATAAGTGAGAGCGCCGGCAGCCTCAAGCTGTGTTTTCATCTGTGCACAGAGAGCCGTTGGCGTGTATGTGGTAGCCACGATCGTGGCCACCAGAGCTCCACCACCTTCATCGAAATCGAGCTTCTGGTTGGCTGTGGTGATGAGGACGTTCCCATTGATCCCGAGATCTGAGTTGAGATTGTATTCCCTCTGTGCGCTGACGAGGGAGATGTCCACCTCTTTCCGGAAATACCAGGGAATGGTGTCTATGAGCGCCATCATGAGTTTTCTTTGACCACGGTTTATCATCCTGTTGAGCTCAACGTCCGTCATGAGTCCCAGGGGAGCTTCGGTGAGCTCGTCTGCCAGGATTCTTATTTCATCTCTTATTTCTTCTCTTGTGTCCATTTAGTCCTCCTGGAGCATGAGGGGGGACCATGGCTGATCCCCCCAAGGCTCCTAAGCCGGTTTTTTCGGCTTTTGTTTCGGTCTTTTCTCCTTCGGCACGAGCTCTTGGATTTTATGACAGACCGTTCGGGCTTCTGCCGGGACCTGCTTTGCGGTGATCTTTTCTCTTAGAAGATCCTGCAGCAGATAAATCTCGGCATCTGAGAGGGGGATGTCCTTTGGGGGTCCTTCCTTTTTGTCGTCAAACCAAAGTCCTCCATCGGCCTGGACTTCGAAATGGACCTTTTTCTTTTCTGCAGGGGAGAGCAACATCTTTTTCTTTATGTCATCACAAGTATCGAGAGTATGAAGGTCTGACATCTGAGGGAACAAGAATCCCATGGACATCCTTTGTTGAATATTGAACTTCATAGTTCCTCCAGCAATATAAATTACCCGACTGGCATTGCCAGACTGGGCTCTTGCCATAAATCCAAACGCTCTAAGCGTATGTCGGCTTGTTCTCGTAGAGGTAGATGTACTTTGTGGACCCGGCAGCAACATCAACTTTAATATCTCCGGAAGGATTTGCACTCTTCCCGGATGAATAGGTTCCGATCGTGCAGCCGTTCGTGCCGTCGTTGTTTTCGAATGCGAAAGCATATGTGATTGTGCCGTTGAAAGACATTGCGTTTACCCAGGATCCATTGAGCGAGTCGATGAAGATTCCGTTTTCTCTGGTGATATTGTAATTTGTGCTGTTGATCAGGAGTCCGTATCTGGTTCCTGTTCCCGACTGAGAATTGTCCTGGATCTGAACGCCTACAATGCTCCCGGTTCCTGTGGCGCCGTGATCGATGATGAATCGTGAGACACATACATCGGTAACAAACGTGCCTGACCGGGTCTTGGCTGTCATCTGCATGCCTTCGACGTACACTCCACCCGCTCCTGCGTCCCTGAGATCTGCCGTGATATCCAAGGCTCTGGTTCTGGCATAAGCCAAACTTGCGGACCTGTTGGTGACAGTGACCTTGAGGCCAGTATCGGGGTTTCCGTCCGAACTTGTCATGATGTATGAAGAGGATCTGCTGACTCCGATATTGATGGCGCCCTGCCGGGATCCGGCAATCAGGCTTGTGGCATTTCCCCAGAGCTCAATGAGCTTGGTGTTTTCACCCATATCCATTTCGAGCTCGAATGGTCCGACGAGACTCTGTACGGTTGTGTAGACTGCGGTTCCAGCTCCTGTGAAGATGGTGGATCCACTCTGACCACAACTGTCGATCGTTCCACTGACGGTCAGAGTCTTTCCTGCTGAGATCGCAAAGGATCCTCCAGGCCTGACGATGAGATGAACTGTCGCCGGGATGGTTTCGTCTTCGGTGATGGCGACTGCTTTGTCCAAGACTATGACGGTGTCGTTCGAGCCTGCTTTGGTCAATGCGTCTGCGAAACTCTCGTAGGCAAGAGGCGCATTAATGCCTGTCTGATCATCATAATTGTCATAGTTATTGTGGACCTGCAGATATGAATCTGTGACAAACAACGATTTGTGTGATTGTCCTACATGTCTTATAAACATGAAAATATCCTCCTTGCAAAATCAGGGCGGGGCGCCACCCCTTTCTTACATGATTTTGAAAATTCCGTAGACTGTAAAAGTCGCCGAAGTGAAAGTTGTCAGCGTCCAAGCCAGGGAGATATTCTCACCCAGGTTTGCTGCGACATCCTGCTTACTCTGACCGGTGCCGGTAAGCGTGGCAAAGGTGGCGAGAGTTTCGTAGAATGCTCCGGCCGGATGCTTAGTTTCCACAAGGACGACGAAAGTTCCGGGGGTTCCCACCAGCGCTGAGCACCGAAGGAAGAATGTGCACTCCTTAAACTGCTTCACGTTTATGATGGGATACGACGTGTTGGCCCGATTGTTTCCACTGGCAGTAATTGTGCCACTGAAAATAAGGATCTTCTTTCCCCCATATCTCCTTAGTTCTTGAGCATTGTATAGGCTCATTTTGATTTACCTCCGTTTAGTACAAAAGTCTTTGTCCGAAGAAATTTGTTGACCTTTTTCATAAAATCCCTAAACATGGCTCTTCTTACGACCTCTGCTTTTATTGCTTTCTGAAATTCCTCTTCATCCATATCAGCGAGGAAGGTCTTCAGTTTGTAGTGCTTGTCTCTGTCCCACCTGATCATAGAAAGTTTCTCCAGGACCGATTGGTCACATGGAGCATACTTCTTAAACTCATCTTCGACGATCATCTCAACGACATATCCAGATTTAAACATCTGATCGGGAGCTTCGCTTACGATCAAAAACTTCTTCACCTCTCGGTGCCACAGGACCTTTAACCTGATGTCGATCATGGCCAGCCCCTCGATAAAATACTTAGGGACCACAGGCTTTTCGGCCGTGGCTTCTCCGGACTTAAACTCCTGTTTAGGGTTCATTCAGATCCCTGAGATCTCCAAAGGCCTTCCTGAGATCCGAGGCCAGGTTCGAGAAAATA
>LAZR01000474.1_pt1 | contig 32259 bp, 26 predicted proteins | sample 329461 | NCBI WGS metagenome assembly LAZR01 (sample SAMN03002196, study PRJNA259156) | marine sediment metagenome | biome: sea floor; feature: Hydrothermal impacted sediments; material: marine sediment; isolation source: Loki non-amplified sample from Loki's castle hydrothermal vent sediment ...
CTTTTTACACTTTGATGTTAAACAACGTCAGCGGTTCGTCCTGATGCAATTTCTCTGCCAACCTCACCGCCACTTCATCCGGAATCTGGCGAATCACTTCCCGGGTTTGTTGGTCAACCACCCGAACGATGGTTTGCCCGCGGTCGTTATCCACCTCAAACTGCAAATCCCGCTGGACGTTCTGAACGTAATCGTTCAGTTGCGAAACCGCTGCATTCAACTCTTCCCGTTCAGCCTCATTTTGCTTCTTGAGCTGTTCTGCTTTGGAAACGCTTTGAACGGAAGGTATTGGTTTTGCAACGGCCTCGGATCCAGCCGATAAAGAAACAAGCTCGGAGGCATTCCTGCCTTCGGCCTGAGATGACGACATTGCCCTAGCCGGCGCTTGCGCACTGGCGCGAACCGGTTTCAGATCCGGGCTATTCAGGTTAACGTCATTCATAGCTCACCTCACTGTCCTGAAACGGCTTAAAGCCGGAACCCGAGGGTTCCGGCCGTTACCGCTAATCCCTTACTGAAGCAGAGATAGAACCTGCTGCGGGCGGGCGTTGGCCTGCGCCAGTACCGAGATACCAGCCTGCTGCAGTACCTGGGACTTGGACAGCTTCGCTGTTTCTGCGGCGAAGTCGGCGTCCAGAATACGGCTGTTAGCTGCGCTCAGGTTCTCTACAGACGTCCCCAAGTTGGCAATGGTAGATTCAAAACGGTTCTGAATCGCACCCAAATCACCGCGCAATCCATTGACAGACGTCAGCGCCGAGTCAATGCGTTTGATTGCATCGTTGGCGCCTGCAACATCGCTGATGTCTACATTGCTAAGAGTCGAAGTGTCCTTGGAAATGACCGATCCCGAGAAGCCCAGTGCCGCTGCGTCAGCCGCGATTTCGATGGACTCAGATGCGCTCAACGTAACCGTGCCAACATTGGTATTGCCGGCGCCCGCTACAGCACTCGCCGTAGTTCCCAGCACAGAGTCGTTGGTACCAACAGCAAGCCCGCCAGCAACCGTAACTGCCGGAGTTCCCGCACCTTCAGTGAGCGCCTGATTCACGGTAATGTCGCGCCCATCAACGGAGGTCAACGTTAGAGTTCCGGCATCCAATGACGCTGTCACACCGGTTTTGCTCGATGCGTCGTTGACAGCATTCTTCACTTGCTCAGCAGTTATACCCGCCGTTAGATCGGTAGTGGCGAATATAGTTTCACCGTTTATATCCAACGCGTAGGTGTCGGCATCATCACCTGAAATCGCAGTTAGGTCATATGACGCTGTATTCTGCGCGCTAACAGTCAACCCGGAAATTCCCGCGCTTTTTATTGATTCAGCTTTTGCGTAGGCGCTGCTCGCTGATTGGCCAGCTTCAGTACCAGCAACCGAACTGCCGATATTATAGGTTTCGCCAGATCCGACTTGAATTGTGCCGGTTCCTGACAAGCCAGTGCCGAAGGTGCCCCTTGCACCGGTGCCTTCTGCAATCTGCCCGATTTGGTTAGCTCTGGTTCCCTGACTGAGGTTTACAGAAATTGTCTCACCAGCGTTCGCGCCTACTTGGAAGTCTGCCAGTCCAAAGTTACCATCCAATACTTTCAAACCGTTAAACGAAGTCTGCGATGCAATGCGGTCGATTTCTTCAATGCGCTGGCTTACTTCCTGGTTCAGTGCGGAGCGATCCGAGGCGCTGTTTGTCGCGTTAGCAGACTGAACAGACAACTCACGAATACGCTGCAGGTTATTGGTGATCTCATCCAAGGCGCCTTCGGCAGTTTGTGCTAGAGAGATACCGTCATTTGCGTTGCGCTGAGCAACGTTGAGACCAGAAATCTGCGATTGAAAACGAGTTGAAATTGCAAGACCGGCGGCATCGTCTTTCGCCGAGTTAATCCGCAAGCCAGAAGACAACCGCTGAAGCGCCTGATCATTAATGCTTTGAGATTTGCCCAATTGGTTCTGAGCGTTCAATGAAGCGACGTTAGTGTTAATTCCGAGAGCCATAATGCTTCCCCTTCGACAGAAGTCGTTATTTCATGGAAAAGGTCTGGCGTCCGTTTTTTAGGTTTGGAAGCGCCGCCTTGTTGAAATACTTAACGGCAGCACAGTCAGGTGCTTTAGAAAAAGAACGGAGGATTTTGTAAAGGAATGTAAAATTCCATAAAAATATAAATAACTATATGTTTTTAAATATTTTTTTATTTTTAATGTATTTTAAAAAAATACGATGATTACAGAGTGAGCCACCGAAAAAGCGGCAACCTCCTTCCTGCCAATGCTGCCGAAAATCTGGCAAACGCGTACAAAACCCGCCCTCCTAAAAAGCAAAAACATCACACAATCAGCGAGTTGAACTAAAGATCCAAAAACTGGCACACACTTCGCTTTACCTCATCAAAACGGTCCTTTAACGATTCTTTGCCGGTATGTTGCCCTAAGCACTATAAGAAGCAGCGTGGCCCGGCACCTCTGAGTAGGGAGATTAGATATGCCTCAAGTCATTAACACCAACATTGCCTCACTGAACGCGCAGCGTAACTTGAACGCTTCACAAACTCAGGCCAATACGGCTCTGGAGCGCCTGTCTTCAGGTTTGCGCATTAACTCGGCGAAAGACGATGCCGCCGGTCTTGCCATTTCGGAACGTTTCCAATCACAGATTGCGGGCCTGAACCAGGCGCAGCGAAATGCCAACGACGGCATCTCCCTGGCACAAACTGCCGAAGGCGCCATGGATGAGATCACCAATAACCTGCAGCGAATTCGTGAACTCGCCGTACAGTCAGCCAACGCGACCAACAGCATCTCTGATCGCCAGGCCCTGAACCAGGAAGTACAGCAGCGGGTTGATGAGATCAACCGTATCGCAAGCCAAACCTCGTTTAACGGGCTCAAAGTGCTTGATGGAACGTTTGGAACGCAAACGTTCCAGGTGGGAGCCAACGCGGGTGAAACAATCGGCATCAGCGGGCTGGATTCAAGAGGCAGCCAACTTGGCGCAACGATAGGAACCACAACCGGCTTTGCATCGAAAATAGTGCCTTTCCAGAACGAAACAAACGCAACGGGTCTTGATTATTCAACCGTCGTTACCGCATCGCTGGAAATTGATGGCAACCCGTATACCGTTACCACGACGGCTGGCGACGACATTGCCTCCCTGGCCGCAGATATACAGACCGCAATAGCCACAGACTTTCCGGACATTGCCGTTTCCGGGGATACCGGATCCGACACCCTGACATTTACCAACAGCTCAGGCGAAACCGTACCCGTGTCACTCGATTTGACCGATGCCGACGGGCCTCCGGCTAGCACGTTTACCCAAGCGCTTAAATCGGAAGGTGGCACCCTTTCTGACTATTTCAAGTCAAACCAGTCAGCGGCTGTGGATTTCACCATAAACGGCGTTTCATTTTCATCTGCAGACGTCAGCTCACTTAACGATCTGGTCGGTGCAATCAACGCCAAATCAAACGAAACAGGCGTAGAGGCGAACCTCGACAGAACGAACAGTGAAATCGTTTTCTCATCTCAGTTCGGGGGCGACATCGACGTTCAGGTCACGTCCGATCTTAACGGCGATGCTGCTAACGATATTGATCTGACGGGATCGTATACCGCTGCGAACAATACCGTTTCGCTCAACAACACGGACATATCGACGCCAGACGGGGCCGACCGCACCATGGTCTCTATTGATTATGCGATCGATAAGATCAACGGCTTTCGCGCCGAACTCGGTGCGGTCCAGAACCGCTTCGAATCCACCATTGCGAACCTGGCAACAACCGCAGAGAACCTCTCTGCCTCTAACAGCCGAATCCGCGACGCCGACTTCGCCGCCGAATCTGCCGAACTGGCTCGTACTCAGGTACTCCAGCAGGCCGGTCTATCGGTATTAGCCCAGGCTAACGCGCGGCCACAGCAGGTTCTCCAGTTGCTGCAAGGCTAACGACAAGCGTCAAGATGAGGTATCCCATGCACGCCAAGCATCACATTCAGGAATCCAACTCCCAACCGGGGCACGCGGCTCGCCTGCTTCTGCAGGCTAACCTTGCCTACGGTGAGTCAAACAGCAACGGCCTCAGTCATATTCAACGCCTGCAGGCCCGACAGGAATGCCGTGTGTACCTGGAAGAGGTGATTGCGCTTGAACCAAACAGTGCCGTTGCCTTGGGGTTGCTGGGGCGTGTCGAAATGGACGACGGGCAACTTGAAAATGCACATGGGCTTTTCAGCGCTAGCCTGGAAGCTCAACCGAATCAGGCACAGCAGTATGCCAACCTCGGATACTGGGCGCTTAAAACCGAACGGCCGGCCTTGGCAGAACAGCACTTCGTGCAGGCGCTGGACTGCGACCGGCAATCCGCCGCCGCTTTTTGCGGCGTGGCCCACGCCAAGCGGCTGCAGGGGCAATTTGATGTAGCCTACCTGCACTATCGCAGGCTTCTGGAAGCGGGTACGGAGTGGGATTCGGTTTACAGCGGCATGTTCACGTGCGCTCAACACCTCGCGGTCAATAAAGCCGACAGCGATCTGGCTCTGGACGCGATTGCTCTGCTCAAGCACGAAGGCCTGCCCCATCAGGAGATCGGACGGTTTGTCGGTGCCATTATCCGTCAGCAATACAACCTGGATAATCCTGAGGCAGAGATCGTCCTGGAGGCGGCCAGTAACGATGCACTTCTGATTCTGGCACTGCAAAAAACGCTCATGCCAGATCCTGCCGTGGAAGAGCTTGTGGCCATGCTGCGCCGCGCCATTCTGGCGGAAGTCGCACAAACCGTTGAGCTTCGCGATGAACTGCAGCCACTTACACTTGCGATCGCACAGTATGCAGACCGCACGGGCTACGCGCTGGCAGCCGAAGATGACGAAGAGCGGCTGGTAGAGACCGTCAATAGCAGCCTCAAAGCACAAATTGTTATGGGCGAATCTCAGGAAGCCTTGACTGGCTCGCTGATGATCAGCGCCATGTACGGCGCCCTGTTTCATCAAGATTTTGCAGTGCAGCTCGGACAATGGAACCCGGTGGACTGGCCGCTGGCACTTCAGCCAGTTCTGGCCGCCAGCTATTACCATCGGTCCGAAGAAGAAGACATCAAACAGTGCTTTGATGAAAAAGCGGACGAGCTTTGCCTGGATAGAACCGACGTTCCGCAGGCCTGGCCTGCCTGGTCAACACTGGCCTATCGCGCTGAAACCAGTCTGAAGTCGCTGATGGCAGCGGAGTTAGGAATAGCCACAGACAAGCTCCCGGACACCTTGCGCATCATGGTGTGCGGCGCCCAATCGGGCCAGCGGGCTATGGAACTGGCGCGGTACCTGGCAGATGTGGAAGTCATTGCAGTGGATGAATCCCTGGCCAACATCGCCAAAGCCACCCGCATGGCGGCCGAGTCCGAGACCCGCAATATTGTGTTCTGGCCCTGGTCCATCGCTCAGCAGTTTGTAGCGGATGGCCATCAGGTACACTGGATAGAAGTCGGCCGCCTGCCCTCCCCAGCCATGACCGAACTCTCACTGGCCGCCCTGGTGAACAGCGCGTCCGGTTCAGGCGCCGTCGTTCACCTGCATACCGCCATCGCAGAACAGACAGCCGGCGACCAGCAAATGCGCAAACTGATTACCGAACACGGCCTGCAACCAACCCGCTCTACGCTGCGCCAACTCCGCCGGATGGTGCTAACAAACCGACAAGATGTGACTTGGCAGGCGCTTGCCAATGAAGACGATTTCTACAGCCTGGGCGGATGTCGCGATCGCTGGTTTAAGCCGCAAGATGAGACGCAGCTTAAGGATCTGATGGCGATGGTGAGCAACGAAGTGGAATGGAAGCTGGTAAAGGCCCGTGACGAAGATGGCCACAGCCTTGCCACTAAACCCGTGCAAACGCAGATCCAGGCGGAGGCGCTGGGCAGCGAGGTGCAGAGTTTGATGGGACAGAACCTCAGTGTGTACTTTCAGCGGCGGCGGTGAGTAGAACACCCCCCTCGAATGATCGGACCGCCTCAGGCCCCTCTCCCTCACAGGAGAGGGGCCAACATTCTTCTAGATATAAGGAATCAAGGATTCCCCATACAAATGCAGATCCTCCAGAATCTGCTGGTTGTGCGGCGTCAACTCCGGATCGCTGGCCAGTCTCTGTAGCTCAAGCCCAAACGCCTCAAGCGAGAGCCAACCTTTTTTCGGGGCCATCAATCGTTGAGTGCGAAACGTTTCCCAGCGCTCACTTTCTTCGCTGGTAAGCGAATCCGGGTAGTTACGAGCGCGATAGCGAAACAGGAGTTCCTGCAGGCCTTCATCTTTGAAGTTAAAAACCTCATCCACCAGCGCTTCCGGCGGCGTTTTCAACACGCGATTCAGCTCACTGCGATCCGCCGGAGAAATAAAACCGCCTGCGTAGAGCTGTTCGTCTGGATCGGTCAGGTCGCTTTCATGGGGCTGATCGAACGCCTCTGCAATTCTCTCCTGCAGGCCTTGGGATTGTCTCAACAGCGCGAGATTGGCGCGAAGCGTTTCACCGTTCAGCTCAAGCTCTTCCAACCTTTCAGCAGACAGCGTGGTGAGCATGTTAGCAGGCGCCAGCACCGGGCATTTATTCAGCTGCACGCTTTTCAGGGGAAACCGCTTCGTGTCTCCCAACTGCGCCTGAGAGGTAAATACCCGCTCGCGTATCTGCTCCGGCGTGGCGTTAATCAACTCGCTCGGGTCTTCGCGCAGGTCGTAAACAATCACCAGGTTTTTGTTCGTGGGGTGTTCGGCCAGCGGGGCAACCATGGCGCAGCAGCCGCGAGTGGCCGGGTATTTGGCGGAAATGTGGAATACCGGCTTCATGGCGGCGGTGTCCAGCATGCCCCGGGCGGAGTGTTTGTCTTTGTTGTTCAGAACAAAATCGAACAGCTTCGGCTGTTTTTCCCGGATCAGTTTCGCAACGGCCAGGGTGGCCTCCACATCCGACATCGCATCGTGCGCGGCTTCGTGTGCGATGCCGTTGGCGGTGGTCAACGCTTCCAGCTTGAAACTGGGGCTGCCATCGTCTTTGCGCGGCCAAACTTCAGGCCGAAGCGCATAGGTTAGCCGCACCATGTCAATAATGTCCCAGCGGGAGTTATCGTTCTGCCATTCCCGGGCGTAAGGATCACGCAGGTTGCGGTAGAGGGTATGGCGAGTTACCTCATCATCAAAGCGCAGGCTGTTGTAACCCACCACACAGGTGCCCGGCTGGCTGAAGGCTTCGTTAATCTGCGCGATAAACTCAGCTTCCGGATAGCCCTCCTCCATGGCTTTCTGGGGGGTGATGCCGGTTATCAGGCAGGCTTCCGGTGACGGCAAATAATCGTCTGTCGGCTTGCAGTAAATAACCAGAGGCTCCTCAATAATATTGAGATCCGCATCGGTTCGCACACCGGCAAACTGCGAGGGCCGGTCATGAACCGGGTCGACGCCAAACGTTTCGTAATCGTGCCAATAAAAAGAGCGGATCAAAGCCAGGCTCCAACAGGTCATTGAGTAAGGTCAAGCCGACCGATTCTAGCCCAGCGCCGGCATTCAAGTACATCCACCCCCGCAAACTGCCAGATTAATGAACACAAACTATCCAACACCTCACTCGCAATGGCAGGTAACAATCCGTTACACTCACCCACACCAAAGCACCTAAAAAATGTAGTTTATGTGTACATATTTTTGCGTGCTGCTATAATAAATGAAAAGTTATTCAATTCTTTTTGGCCACAGCCATGACCACACGCATACTTATCTGCGACGATTCCGCCCTCGCCAGAAAACAAATGGCCCGGGCCCTGCCCGTTGGAATGGCCGATCAAATCCTGTTTGCCAATAACGGGGTTGAAGCGCTCACAAAGCTGCGCGCCCACGAGGCCGACCTGATGTTTCTGGACCTCAACATGCCAGAGATGGACGGCTACGAAGTTCTGGAACGGGTGCTGGCAGAAGACCTGCCCATCATGACCATCGTGGTGTCTGGCGATATACAGCCCGAGGCCCGCGAACGCGTGCGCAAGCTCGGCGCCATCGATTTTATAAAAAAACCTACCGACCTGGCTCTGGTGCTCAGCCTGCTCGCCGATTACGGCTTCTACCGCCCGGGGGATCTTGAAAACGCAGCGCTGAGCGATGGCGCGCTCAATGTTGGCAACGAAACCCAGGCCCGGGAAATCTCGGTTTCATTGAACGACTACCTGCAGGAAGTTTCCAACGTTGCGATGGGGCGTTCATCCGATCTGCTTGCCCGGCTGTTGCGGGTATTCGTGAAGCAGCCCATTCCGAAAGTCGATTTTATTGCCAACTCCGAACTCCACATGGTTATCTCGGCCGCCCACAACAGCGATACCTATTCTGCCGTGTGCCAGGGTTTCACCGGCGCGGGCATCGCAGGCGAAGCACTTCTGCTGTTTGCAGACGCCAGCTTCCAGGAAATGGCCGAACTCCTCCACTACGATGCCATTGATGGCGAGTCCGTCAACGTGGAAGTGCTGATGGATATGTCCAGCATCCTGTTCGGAGCCTTCCTAAAAGGCATGGGTGATCAGCTCGATCTCAAACTCGGCCTTGGCCATCCCAGCGTGTTGGGTCAGCACCGACAAATCACCGAACTGCTCGAGCATCAGAACTCCCGGGAAGAACAACTTCTGTGCATTGAAATCAGCTACGCACTCGAAGAGCGGAACATACAATGCGACATGCTGGTTTTGCTCACAGAAGATTCGGTGCCCTATCTTGAACAACGCCTCCAATACCTGGTGGAATAAACCATGACCACAAACGAATCTGAAGCTCAATCCTTCCACTGGCTGGTGGATATGCTGGAATCCGTCGAAGTGGGTCTGGTGGTGCTGGATCTGGAATTCCGGGTGCAGGCGTGGAACAGCTTTATGGAGAACCACAGCGGCATCACCTCCAGTAAAATTCGAAACCGCGTCTTGTTTGAGTTATTCCCCGACATACCCCAGGCCTGGCTTACCCGCAAAGTGGACGCCGTCGCCTTACTGGACACTCGGGCATTCACCTCCTGGGAGCAACGGCCCTACCTGTTTCAGTTTCGCAATACCCGCCCCATCACCGGCACTGAAGATTATATGTACCAGAACCTCACCATCAGCCCGCTTTCCGGCAGCACCGGGCAGGTAGAGAAGGTGTGCCTCATGGTTTACGACGTAACCGATGTTGCCACCGGCAAACGAGCGCTTGAGCGGGCCAACGAACAACTTGCCAAACTCAGCATGACCGACCGGTTAACCGGCCTGTTGAACCGGGGCACCTGGGAGAACCTGGTCGACGCGGAGTTCGAACGATATCGCCGCTACAGTCAGGCAACCAGCCTGGTTATGTTTGATATCGACTTCTTCAAAAAAGTAAACGATAGCCACGGTCACCTTGCAGGGGATGAAGTCATTAAACATACCGCCGCAACGGCCAAAAGCAATTTACGACAATCCGACAGTATTGGCCGTTATGGTGGCGAGGAATTTGGAGTGGTGTTACCAGAAACCGATGCGGAAGGCGCTCGCATAATATGTGAACGAATACGGGAAAGCATTGAAAATAGCTTGGTGCAAACGGCTATCGCACCTATCAGTTATACGGTGAGCATAGGCATTGCACAACTGAACGATACGGCTAAAAGCTATATGCAATGGATGCAACAGGCAGACGACGCTTTGTACGCGGCTAAGGAAGGCGGAAGAAATTGCGTCGTCGTTTTTGAATAGTTATGTTGAGTTATCATTCGAAACGTTTTAATCCAAAAAAAAGAGGCCAGATGCTGTAAACATCTGACCTCTTTTAAAATACTTAGCAGATCAATTTTGCTGCCAGCTCTGTACCGCTTCTTTGCCGTGCTTTTCACGCCACTCATTCAGAACCTTATGGTTACCGCCGCGGGTTTCCACCACTTCACCGGTTTTGGGGTTCTTGTAGGTTTTCATAGGGCGCTTGGCACGTGTGCTGGTGCTACCTTCGGCCTTGGCACCCACAATGGTGGGATCAATGGCGGCCAGAATCTGAAGCACATGCTTCGGAGACTTATCATATTCAGTCATCAACTCACGAATGCTGTTTTCAAACGCCAGTTCGTGCTTTAGCGCCTGATCTTGTTCAAGTTGATTGATCTCAGCTGCAAGCTTTTCCATAAGCTGCTTCTTCTGGTAGTAATCGTTAATCTTTGCCATGGAATTAAAACCTTATGTTTTCAGTGAGCTCTAAAACCTAAACCGGGCCATAGAACATAGCGCCATTCGGCTCAAGGGAATTTTAAAATCAAATGAATAGTAATTCATTAAGTTATATATGGCAAAGACTATTCATTTGGCCGGTCTTAATTGCAAGGCTTAGTGTATTACGTACATTGATTACGGGATATACCTACACACTGATAACGCATCACAAACCTTGTATTCAGTGCGCATGTAAGCCTATGAGAAATCAAATAGGAAGCCGGTGTACCTTCCCCGTGGCGTCATGAGCGACGGGGACATCATGTCCACCGTTACACCACACAAGGTCGGCCACATTGCCATTCGGTGTAAATCCCGTGGGCGCACTTTTCAACGTTTCAACAATCTGACTGCAATCAAATTCCTGACTGGCCCGTGACAGTTTGCTCAACACAATTTCCAAATCTTCCCAAGCCATCGATACTTCACGCGCCATCATAATACGAGGATGAGACGTACCTTGGGGATTGTCACCAATCAGCAGCTCTTCAAAGAGTTTTTCCCCTGGCCGCAATCCTGTGAAAACAACTTCGATGTCTCCTTCTGGTTGCTCCAGCGTTTTTTCCACAAGCCCCATCAGATGAATCATCTTGCGCGCCAAATCCGCAATCTTCACCGGCTCGCCCATATCCAACACAAACACCTCACCACCGCGGCCCATACTGCCGGCTTGCAACACCAGCTGGCTGGCCTCAGGGATGGTCATGAAATACCGGATGATATCCTTGTGCGTTACCGTAATCGGCCCGCCGTCGCGAATCTGATCGCGGAACAAAGGCACCACGGAACCGGAAGAACCCAATACATTGCCAAAACGCACCATCGAGAAAATCGTTTTATTCTGACGCTGCGCCAAACCCTGCAGAACCAACTCCGCCATCCGCTTGCTCGCGCCCATTACATTGGTCGGGCGAACGGCCTTATCGGTTGAGATCAGAACAAACCGCTCAACGCCGGCCGAGATAGCCGCCTCTGCCGCATGCAAGGTGCCAAACGTATTGTTCTGAACCCCTTCAATCACGTTGTGTTCAACCAGCGGCACGTGCTTATAAGCAGCCGCATGGTAAACCGTCTGGATCTGGAAACTGCGCATCACCATTTCACACCGACGACGATGAACCACGCTACCAAGCAGGGGATGAATCTCGACATCCAGCCCCTCAATCCGGTTAATAGCCTGCAACTCCCGCTCAATGGCGTACAGGGAAAACTCGGATTGCTCAAACAAAACCAGAACCCGCGGCCGGTGATGAATGATCTGCCGGCAAAGCTCCGAACCAATAGAGCCGCCAGCGCCGGTTACCATCACGGCTTTTTTATACAAACTGGACGCAACCTGAGCGTTATCGGGCCGCACAGGGTTTCTACCCAACAAATCCTCGATTTCCAAATCCCGAATGTCGTTAATCCGGGCCTGACCCGCAACCACTTCCGACATGGACGGAACCGTCTGAACCGGCAGTTTGAGCTCTTCCAAACGTTTAAGAAGCTGCCGACGATCAACCTGCTTATCGGCATCTAACGCCAACAGCAACCGCTTTACACCGTGAACACGCACAGCTTTCTCGAGATGATTCAAGGCAAACACCGGCACGCCGGCAATAAGGGCCTTGTGGTTAGCAGGCAACAAACCAATGAACACCACCGGTTGGTACTCAGTACCGTGTTGCAAGGCTTTAGCTAGTTGAGCGCCCGTTTCACCAGCGCCCACAATTGCCACCAACTCCTTACCCCGGTTAGATGTGTGATGCACCAGCATGCGCACGCTCATGCGGCTGCCGCCCACAAAGATGAACGCCAGCGCCGCATAGATTACGGGAACGGAACGTGGAACCTGAACCTGAAGGCTGTAGCCAAGAATAATCAGCAGCAAAGCGGAAGCGCCGACGCCCATGATGATCGTAAGGAACGCTCGGTCGCTCATGTAACGCACAACGGCGCGATAAAGGCCCAAGCGAACGAAAACACCCAAAGTGAAAACGACCGTGAGCGCGGTCACCAGTAATTGGCCTTGGTCAGGCAACCATAGGCTCTGATCTAAACGTAGTGCGAAAGAGGCCCAAAGCGCGAAGGAAAGGGCAATCGTATCTACCGACAAAGAAACCAGACGTTTCTGGAAACGCGACAGCTTTAGAAACGATTTAAACATCGGCGAGCGTTGCTTGCGTCATGATGCTTGCCAACACATTACACGTCTTATCAATTTCTTCGTGTCTTAACGTCGGGTGAACTAAAAACATCAAACTGATCTCCCCAAGTTCGTGAGCAACAGGCAACGGTGTTTCCGGTCGCCAAGCTGTACCTTCAAATGCTTTCTCAAGATACACCTCAGAACAAGAACCTGAAAAGCATGGTACTCCTGCGTCTACAATCGCACTCTGTATCCGATCACGGCTCCAGCCCTCTGCCAACCTTTCAGGCTCTATAAAAACGTAGCACTTATACGCGGCATGTTCGACATCAGCGGATATGGTCGGTACCCGCAAGCCGGGCAACGCTCGCGCACAATCCCAAATCGCTTTGGCATTCCGCTGGCGCGCTTCCCGCCACTGCGGCATACGGGAAAGCTGAATACGCCCTATTACACCCTGCATTTCCGTCATACGCCCGTTAGTTCCGAAGCTCTCGTGCAACCACCGAAAACCTGGCGGATGCTCACGCTCATAAACAGCGTTCCAGCTCTTACCATGATCTTTAAACGACCACATGCGTGACCACAAGTTACGATCATTACAGGTAACTGCACCACCCTCGCCCCCGGTGGTCATAATCTTGTCCTGGCAAAATGACCAAGCACCGGCGTGACCGATAGAACCTACAGAACGGCCTTTATATCGCGCCCCATGAGCCTGGGCGCAATCTTCGATGACAAACAGATCGTGCTTCCCGGCCAGATCCATAATTGGATCCATATCGCAAGGCCAACCTGCAAGATGCACGCAAATCACTGCGCGGGTTCTATCGGTCACAACAGCAGCAATGCTTTCAGCGGTTACATTCTGGGAGTCTGCATCGACGTCCGCAAAAACCGGAACAGCCCCAGCCAGAACAATGCTGGATACTGATGCAAGAAACGTTCGGGAAGTGACCACTACCTCGTCGCCAGCACCGATGCTCAAACCTTGTAAAATCAGATCCAAAGCGACCGTACCGTTAGAAGTTGTTATGGCGTATTCGCTATTTGAAAATATAGCGAATTCCTTTTCAAACTCCCGACATTCCTGGCCTGTCCAGTAATTTACTTTATTAGAAAGCAACACGCGGGAAACCTCAGTCGCTTCTTCCTGAGTGAAAGATGGCCAAGGTGAAAAGGGAGCGTTTAACATCTTTGAATCCTTAAAAAACGAAATATTGAAGCCCCGACAAGACAAGCCAAAATTCAGATCGAAAGAGAATGAGCGGGATTGCCTATCATAGTTGAACCTGCAGCTATATCTTGAAGCACGACTGCGCCCATGCCAATGATGCTATTATCACCAACACACACTAATTGCCGAAGGCTTGCGTTGGCGCCGACCCAAACGCTATTACCCAGTCTAACACCACCGGCTAAAATCGCTCCGGGACTGATATGACAAGCACAGCCCAGAATACAATCGTGCTCAACCACGGCATTAGTATTCAAAATAACACCGGCACCAACATTGGCTCCAGCGTTCACAACAACTCCAGCAAAAACGACCGTTCCTTGTTCAATTGATGCCCGTATACTTACAGTAGCGTTAGGATGCACAACGGAGACAACTCTACCTCCTTTTTCAATGAGTAAATCCAGCTTTTCCCAACGTATAGTGTTATTGCCAATACCTACCAGAACACCTTCAAAGTCAGAGAGACTCCTCAAGAGATCACTAGTCGTGCCAATAACAGTCCAAGGGCCATTATCTAAAACAGTTGGCCAGGCATCATCAAAAAATACAACATCTTGCCAGCCTGCCGCTTCCGCAGCATCGGCTACAACCTTTCCGTGGCCACTGGCACCGAGTATGGCTAGACGCCCAAGCATTTATATTTCCTCAACGCGAAATTAAGATTCCAAAACCTGAACTTCAAGAGTCTGAACTGCCGGTAAACTTACTCATCGTTGCTTCGCCTTCACCAGTAATTCCATCTCTAACCAAAACCTTTTTGACGGTCAGAAACAATATTTTTATATCAAGCCAGAAGTTGCCATTATCCACATACCATACGTCCAACTTGAACTTTTCGTCCCAGGAAATAGCATTACGACCGTTTACCTGCGCCCATCCCGTCACACCCGGGCGAACGTCATGACGTCGGTACTGTTCTTTTGAATAAAGCGGAAGGTATTCCATCAACAATGGGCGAGGACCAACAAGGCTCATGTCACCCTTAAGCACATTCCAAAGCCCTGGCAGTTCATCCAGACTCGTTGATCGCAGAAATCGACCGAGAGAAGTCATTCGTTCCGAATCCGGTAATTGGTTACCAAATCTATCAACTGCCTTATTCATGGTGCGAAATTTGATCATCTGAAACGGAATACCATTTTTCCCTGGACGAGCTTGGCAGAAGAAAATGGGTGCGCCAAGATTGAGGCGAATGGCCAAGACCAAAAGAAAAAGCAGTGGTGAACAAAGTACCAAGACTGGCAGTGACAATACTAAATCAAACAACCTCTTGAACATCTCAGGTTCCTTCAAACAGGATGTCTTCAAAGTCTTTGCAGAGCTTTTCGTAAGACCTATTACCTAACAGCCACTCTCTCCCGAGCAGCCCTATCCGATCACGCTCATCGTTTGACATAGATGCATATCTCTTGAGCTCACTCACAAGAGCCTTAACATCCCCAGATGGGACGAAAGACCCGCTTCCTGCCTCCGAAACCATTGACGGGTAACCAGAGTAAGAAGCTACAACAGGCTTTCCAGAGAACATGTAATCTATTAACTTGTTTAAAGATTGGCCGTACGCCCACACCTTTGAGGGGAAGGTGGAAAAATACACAATGTCACACAGAGAGAGAACTGATTGAACTTGGTTTTTAAAGACCTTGGGGGCGAAGACAACATTAGGTAAATCTCCGTATTTCTCTATATATTCTTGCTTTAAAGGGCCATCTCCCACAACAACGAATTCAATATTGCTTTCATCTTTCATTATCTCCGCTGCTTTAAAAAATACATCAAGAGCATTAGTAATACCAATAGTTCCTGTATGTACAATTTTTAACTTTTCGCTCGAAAGATAGCTTTCGATATATAAGTCATCTAGAGAGCTAGCATTAACCAACTGTTCTTCAAAAACTCCCATAGGAACGCAGTACACCGGGGCCGCTATCTTGGTTACTTCCTGAACATGTTGTTGTAAATTTGGCATGGTTCCGATAATGGCATCAGATTTTTTATAGCCAAGCCTCTCGACAAATGACAAGAAGTATACTAAAGGATTGTTTGGGCTGACACCGCCTTCTTCAACGATGGTTAAAGGCCAAATATCGCGAATTTCAAAGATAAGTCGACATCCATATTTTCTTTTCAGAACCAGACCATTCAAAATCGTTAACAGTGAGAGGCTTGAAACAACTATGACGTCAGGCTTAGGAATTTTGGATTTATCCAGCCAAAACAATCCCCACTCAAAGTGAAACCAACTTAATATTCTAAAGATCGACTTTGCTACGCTATATTTTAAAGTTCTTATCCAGATTACAGTTACACCATCAATCGATTGTTGTAATGTTTTTAGGGCCAACTCCGGCATCTTCGCCAGGCGATTAGAGTCGGAGGTGATAACCACTGGCTTATATCCAAATTGAGCCAAACCAGCTATAAGAAACCATCCTCGACCACCCGGTGTTGACTCTGACTTTGATTCAAAATACTTCGATATATACCAGACTACCTTAGTCATAAAATCAAAACCACTTTAATAGAGCCGAGGGATGGAGTTAACAATCTTAATTACATCCGTAAAATTCAAATCGAGCACGTCTAGATACCATCGTATATTCTCATATCGAGGCTGATTTTCATCGGCGACCAATTCGATGGCCCGGTCACGGGTTATTTGTCCCTCACGGATTTGATTACTCCTAAACGTATCGTGCTCTGTGAACCCCGCCACCAGATAGTAGATATAGTTATAAAATGCGGCGGTACCATCGCCAATACGCCATGTAGTATTAGTGTCCACCGCTATTTCCCAATCATACTCATCAATTAATGTACGATCAATTAACTCTTCATCCCAACGCCAGTAATCGAATATGTGATAGTAGTCTTTCTTTTCGGTAAAGCTTCGATGGTACTCACCAGAAAGAGTATCCCAAAGTGAAGAGTTGAAATACCCGGGACTTTTAATCATTGCTTTGAATCGAAGTTTTTGATACTCGAGCTGCTTCTGCCAACCATGACTGTAGACTCGCTCCTCCTCAAAGTCAGGCGGGACACCCAGAAACCCCGCTTTGAAATGGGTAACTTCAAGTGGATTTACACCCCAGAGGTTAAGATCAATACCTGTCTGTTTTTTAACAGATTCAACGTGCCTAAAGAAATGCTTATCACCAGCCGTCAGAATACTTATCATCCCCAAGTGTGGCGCCTTGAGCCACGCTTTAAGGTTCCTTTTAATATTCTCTCGCTTTTTGATAATATCATCTGCGATGATGATATTTTCAACTCCCAACTCGGCACACATCCGACTAATATTTCGCCTTCCAAGGTCTGTAACCATACCCCAATCATAAGTATAAGTGATTGGGGTCATACCAAGCTCTTTAACTATCAGATGAAGACCATAGCAACTGTCCCGACCACCAGAGAACGGAACAATACAATCGGGAGCACCATCACGGCGGTACTGCTTTAGCAGGTCAAAAATTTCTTTCTTCGGCTTAGGCACATTGCGCAGTTGGTAATTATTGCAGTAGTTACATACACCCTCTTGATCAAAAGTAATGTAAGGCATTGTTTCCGGTAAAATACATTTTGAGCAACGTTTAAGCTCAGGTTTAGGATAAAGCAGTAACGCCTGTTCCGAGTCGATTTGAGAAAATTTTGGTATTAGATTGACTCGGTCGTCTTTATTTTCTTTTAGCTCGATTTTTTCATTTATTGGAATATCAACATGTACTTCGTCATTGATGACTTTTTTAACTTTCTCACACTCCAAAACGGAAAGTGGATACTCTTCGGATGAAAAATAAAAGTCGCTATTCTTATAGCCAATGTACAGACTGCCATTATTCGAAAATACCACCATTTTCCCAAGCTTGGGCACCACAATTGCTGCCGAAATCACACCTTTACATAGCGCAAAAACTTTTTCGGAAACACCAATTAAACTACCTGTTTTAGCGATGTGCAACTCCGCAATAGCGGCGATAACCTCTGTATCAATCTCCTGATGCCTAGTTGCTCCTATTTCATCCCAGACAGCCTCATCGTTAACGACAATACCATTGTGAATAACACAGATGCCATTTCTGATCACCGGCTGATTATCGCCAAGACCATTGGTTATCAATCGGCTGTGCCCCAAGGCAACTCTGGCGCCCTTAAGTTTCACCTTCTGCAGTAAATCTTTGATGTCACTGCCTGCGCGATAAATCTGGTACTCCGAGTGTTTAGCGAGCATAAGCCCACTTGAATCACGGCCCCTTTGTCTTGCGTGCTCTGCAAGAAATTTTAAATCCTTTGCGTCAACTTTAGTTAAAGAAGAAATTCCAAATATTCCACACATAGTAAAACTACAACCTTTTCACTCAGAGATTTCACAGATAGCCCGATTATTATGTATGGTTCGGGCTAAAGCGCGGCGTCAAAAAATCGGGTATATGATCGGCTTTTATGGCTTCTACAATTCGTTGCGAAGCCTTTCCTCCGCCATACAACTGCTTCGTATCTTCAACCTTCCGCCCATAGTTTTGCAGTGCTGCAGTTACAATTTTCTGCGTATCCGAACCAACCAACTCATTAACACCAGCCTCAACCAGTTCGACCCATTCAGTCTGATCGCGCATAGTCACGCAGGCTTTACCAAAGAAAAACGCCTCTTTTTGTACTCCTCCGCTATCAGTTAATACCAACTGGCAGTGGCTCAAAAGCCAAATCATTTCAAAATATCCTATAGGATCAACTAGGTGTATTTTTAACTCCAATCCATGCTGGCTAATAAGTCTGCGGGTGCGGGGGTGCAGCGGCATTATAACGGGTGCTTGTTCATTGTGGATCTGGTTTAGCGATTTCACGATATTTGCTAGGCGTTCGGGATTGTCCGTATTTTCGGCACGGTGGAGAGTCGCAAGGATGAAATTTTCCGGAAAATCACCGACTGCAGGGGCTGCAGCGTTTTCCGCAAACAACAAGGCGGCGTCCTGCATCACGTCCCCCACCTGAAGCACTTTCGCGGGTTTGTCAGTAAAGCCTTCCTTTTCTAGATTTCTGACGGCAGTATCTGATGGGCAAAACAACAGATCACTAATCTGGTCAGTAAGAATACGGTTGATCTCTTCGGGCATCTCCATATTGAAGCTCCGAAGGCCCGCTTCTACATGGGCAACGGGAATGTGGAGCTTGGCCGCAGCAAGCGCCCCGGCCAAGGTAGAGTTGGTATCACCATAAACCACCACGCGGTCGGGTTTAATTTTCAGCAGGGCGAGCTCAATTTCCATCAGCATTCGGCCAGTCATTTCGCCGTGACCGCCCCCGTGTATATCCAACTGAATATTAGGCCTGGGGATACCTAACTGGTTAAAGAATACGTCCGACATATTTGCGTCGAAATGCTGGCCGGTATGAAGCAAAATTTCTTCAATGCCATCGGTTTGTTGAATGGCGCGAGAAACAACGCTGGCCTTTATGAATTGAGGACGGGCTCCAATGATCGTAAGGATTCGTTGCATATAGTGTCTTTACTCAGCCAGTGAATTATAGAAATCGAGAAGCTTCTGTTCTTCAATACCCCAGTTAAACTTCTCCAACACCGCCTTCTGACCGTTGAGACCCATCTGCTCTGCTTCCTCGGGGTAAGTTACTAGATAGTCAATCGCTCCGGCAATGGCCAGTGGATCGAGTGGATCGACGCAAAGGCCACAATTATTGCCTTCGATGATTTGCTTCCAGAGGGGAAAGTGCGAGCCAATAACCGGCACACCAGCACTCATGTACTCGAACATCTTATTCGGCTGGGCATCGATATGGTTCGGCGAAGGCAGAAAAGTCACCAAACCGCCTACACAATAGGAAAGAAGGTCACGCACTTCTCCTCGTCCTACAAAGCCATGCACGTCCACTTGTTTCCAGCCCTGATCAATCTGAGCTTCTTTCTCGTCAGCCAGATTGCTGAACTTGCCAGCCAACTGCAAACGGGCGCCAGATTGAACGCGCCCCATAGCCTGAACGACCTGCAAGATTCCTCGAAGCCGCCCGATACCCCCAACATAAGCAACCTGCTCCTCCTTCTTCGACCAGTCCACCGCTCCACTAGAAAGCTCGCCTAACAATGGGTAGTTATTAATGTCTACCGAGCGCACACCCATGGCGGTATACTTATCACGAATGTAGGGAGTTGCGGCAATCACCGCATCCAGCTTGCGGCAAACCCAACGTTCGTATACCGCAAAGGTTTTCGACAGCAACCACAGCGCGGGCTTGTTTAAATAAGGCTTGCCCAATAATTGCTTGGAAACATCCTCATGAGCGTCGAAGATAACTGTTTTGCCCTGTTTTTTTAGCTTCAGACCAATAGGAAGCAACTCTGGATCGTGAAGATGGTAAACCTCCGCATCTAACTCAAGCGCTTTCGCAAACACCCGTCCGGGTGCATTGCGGATTCGATCTAAACGGCCTTTTGAAGCACCGACATCGCAGATCGCAATGCCGTTTTTGGTTTCAATGCCCTTACCGTCCGCTACGACTAAGTAAACGGTATGACCATAATTAACGAGAGAGGTACATTCCTTAAGGAAAATTCGAGTGTCGAAACGGGGATGAACAGAGGTGAGATGGACTATTTTCATTTGACGTCGAATTGCTCCTTTCACCTGACGAGTATCAGTTTACGAGTAAACCTTGATTCTTTTTCCGGTCATCCGAGTAACGAACGACTGAAGTCGCTTCAAGAATTTATACTTCTTTTCCCAAGTTGCAAATTCATTATATTCATGAATCGGAGCTTCCATCAACTCGTTAAACTCTGCGCGATTGATACGTAATTTTTTACAGAAGTAGGATATATCTATTTCAAGCTCGTCATCATTATAGAGTGGTTCTTTCATTTTTGTAAGTGCATCTTCACGCGTCATTTGCCCCGAAACTATCAAGCTCGAATAATGCGGCCTTCTTTTATCATAACCAAACTTAGTCGGAAGATAATAGTTCTGGAAAAATTTGGTAAACAAAGACTCTCCGTGTTTACGAGGATAAGGTTTGTATCCAACAGTTTTTTCAAGCTCAGCCAGCGCCTCAATTTTGTCGTAAGGCATGTAATTTAACGGCCGTACTGTGCGCATTTTTTTTATAAACGGGTACCAAATATAACATTTAAAAAAACTTATAGTTTTATATTGTCTGAGCTTCCTCTCGCCAAAACGACTATGTATTGCGTTCAAGTTAATCGCATCCATAGCGCTGCCATGCCATGCCTTTGGAAAAATACCTTCCGTTGCCAAATTACCTCCGGATAAAATGTAACGAATCCGATGCTTAGTAGCAAAATGATAAAGGCTAGCAAAAAAAATATGGTCTTGGGGCACATCCTGGTTAGCAACTCCTGCCCGCAAATAGGCGAGATGCAAATCCCGCATATCCTGCCAATCGACGACATGGGTGTGTAAATCAAAATCACAGTGTTTGACTACCGCTTCTATATTTGCGACCGCAAGCTCGCTGTTCCAACCGGCATCGACATGCATTACAAGTGGGCGCAAACCTAATTCCTTTACCCTCAGCGCAAGATATGAACTATCAACACCACCACTCAAACCAAGTATGCAATCATACTCCTGATCTTTGCCTGCGGCTTTAATATCCAAAACGGCTTTTTTTAGTAATTCTTGTCCCTTCTCGTTTGGAAACCAATTTTTTCGCGAAACACTTTCGAACTCAACACAATGATTACACACCCCATCTTGACTGAATTCAATTTCGGGGTCTGATGTATCCATAACGCAACTGGAACATATCTGAACATAGTCACCGCTTGAAGTCATAAATTATCCTAATGAACGTTGGTAATTACTTTAATTAGCTATTCTCGAAATTAGACATTACTTTCTAGCGTTCAGGAAATTTCCATAGCCATTGATCGACGCCAAAATAAAGATAATACCCATTCCAGATGAAACAAGTACAGTAGTAGCATTTTGCTCAACGACAAGAATACCAAATGCAAAGCCGATAAAAATGAACAACGGGTTTTTTCGGCATGAATAAATCGAATCAACAACTCCCAAAAAACTTACAACAACGAAAGTAATGAATAAGTACGCCAAGATACCGCCAGAAGCCAACTGATACAAAAATGTATTTGTATTAGCATTAAGTCCTTCGTGACCCAAAAAGCTTTCTCCGACAACAAAACTGACTGGTCTATCAGAAGCAAAACCATTCCAAATGCTCCAACCAGACTCGGCACCATTCGATATAAATTCAAAGTAAGCTGACACCAAAAAAGGTGGGACTGTAAAAGCTCTTCTAATAATATAATCGGCAACAAAAGAGTAATTAAAAAAGTAAGTCTCTAACAAAAAAACTAAAAAAGCACAGTAAATGGCAAATAATAAAAGATTTAGTGCTTTATTCAAGTTATTTTTTCCATAATAAAAACCAACTAAAGCTGATAATATCAAAATAAACAAGGGGGCCTTCACGCCAATCAGGTAGAAGAAAGCCAACCAACAACTGAAAGCAATAAACAACCACAAAATACGGAACTTTAAACCTGCGAAAAACGCTAGCATAGGAATAAAGCCGTTCATAACCCAAGAATTTAGGTAGGCGAAAACTGATCCTGTGGGGTATAACTCGCGGCCTTCCAAACGGCGAATGTAAGACGTCGCCATATCAAATCCTGCCGACTCTGTAGGATTGAAAAGTCCAAAAAAGACGACGGCCAAACAAATGATCAAAGCTATGCCAAGGACCATCCAATTGCCCAGCAATTTTGGAATCCGCAAAGGATAATGTAAAGCAATAACACCTACGCATCGAACGAGCAGCAAGGGAGTTAACAGCACGAAAAAGGAAATCCAATATATATATGTATCATCAAACCCCCTCATAGGATATAAAACTGAGTAGGGAAGGAGAACGAACAGCGAGTGGAAAATAACAAAAAAATCAGAAGGTTTTACAATGACTTTCGATGAAACAATAAAAATTATCAATAGAGAGCTCATAGCATTTACGATATACTCGAGCTTAAATGAAAATGTAAGATACCCAAAATATGCATTAGCTTCGGCTAACTGAAGATAATATGCCATCAGTATCCCTAATGGAATTAAAAAGAAGCCGGTCAAAATAAATAGTTTTGTGGATAAATTTTTCATCGAAACAATTGGCTTATACATGAAATTTTGGATAATTAATTAACACTGCACGGTGTTTTCCATGAAATACAAACATGCTACCAGCAGCTACTGCTGATGCTCCACCTTCGCTTATCCCTTGGTTCAAGTGTTCAACAGTTCCGGCCCCGCCACAGGCAACTATGGGTACGTTTACGGCTTCCGCAATTTTACGTATCAGCTTTAAATCATATCCATTCATCATACCATCACGATCGATGCTGTTTATAAAAATCTCTCCTACCCCGGCGTTTACAAGCCCTATAGCGTGGTCAACAGGGTCAAGTCTTGTATCCTTACTACCGGAATGGCTCATGACTGTGTATCCCCTCAAAACTGTTTTTTTTACATCTATTGCTCCAACTATAGCTTGACTACCAAATACTCTTGACGCGTCTGAAATAACTTGGATTGATTCAAATGCAGCGGTATTCACTACAACCTTTTCAATCCCACAACGAATGAGACGGGTTATTTGTTGAAGCGTTCGGATACCACCTCCATAAGCCATTGGCATAAAGGCTTCGCCAGCTACCTCTTCAATCAAATCGTAATTTGGTTCGCGCCCCTCTCGTGATGCGTCGATATCGAGTATAACAACTTCATCCGCTTCCTTATCGCTAAATATGCGCACAGCATTAATCGGATCTCCAATATAAACAGCATCCTTAAATCTTCGAGTTTTGACTAAACCATTATCACTTACCAACAGGCATGGAATCACACGCGCACGATACATTTATTCACCTTTCACAAAAGCAGAAAGTAGTTGCTTGCCGAACCTGTGGCTCTTCTCTGGGTGGAATTGAACCCCAGCAATGTTGCCCCGTGCAACCCCGGCAGCAAAATCTATTCCATAGTGAGCAGTGAGTAGGATATCGCTGGGGTTCCGCGGGGCCATATAGTAACTATGCACAAAATAAAACCGACTTTTCGGTTCCATAGAAGCGCACATAGGATTCTGAAGATCTCTATTGGACACCTCATTCCAGCCCATGTGGGGTACACGCAACCCAGGAATCTCCGGAAACCTAAGCACGTCGATATTCAACCAACCCAAACCGTTCTCAACGCCCTCCTCACTGCCATTGCCAAGCATCTGTGCGCCTACACAAACACCAAGAACCGGCACTTTCTGTTTCAACGCCTTCTCTTCCAAAACCGGAATCAAGCCACTATTGCGAAGATTTTTCATACAGGCATCGAAAGAACCATTGCCGGGTAATATAATTTTTTCTGCTTTCTCGATATCATCTTCTCGAGCGGTAATGTTACTGCGAACGCCAATACGCAGCAACATATTAGCAATTGCGTTAATATTCCCAATATCGTAATCAATTATGGCAATCAACGATTTACCCCTAAACTGAAACGGTAAGACATCAACAGATAGATTGCATACAAAGCACCATATCCCCAACTAAATGTTTTCAAAGCAACTTCATATCCCGACAACGTTGTCAGAGAAAAAGCTGTCATTCCAAGTAAGCCAATCTGCCAAATAAGATCAAGGTGTTGCTTCTCAGCTATATAAACCATATAGCTAAGAGGACTGGCAACAAAACGCAGAGCGAACAGCGGCAACATCCAAACCGCAATTACACCTGCTTGAGCCCATTCTCTTCCAAATGCAAGAATAAACAAAGGCTCGCTGGCAAAGAACATAATAAAACAAAATATGAAGGAGCCAAAAGAAAGCACATTAAAGGTTTTAACGTATTCTTCTCGACATTCGCCACGGTCAAAATAACTTGTAGCAGCGTGGCGTTTAAAAACGTCCAAGACAGATTTTCCAAGCAATCCGATGGGTGCTCCGAGCACCTTCATTGTCATTGCTAACATTCCAGAGATATCTGCCCCAAATCGAGCAGTAACAATTAGAACTGGCAACTGAGCGGCGCCAGTATTTATAAAATCAGCTGGGAGTGAAAATATAGGGAATCGACGTTGACGCTTCCAAAAGCTTACAACGCCCAACCAAATTCCATTTTTTGGTAGATCCGTCAACGGCAGCATACAGAATGATAAAACAAGTGCTAGTATCAAGCCGAGCAAATGAGCCAATGCCAACACGGAAGCTGTTGAAGAAAAAAGGCCGCCTATAATCTGAAAAAGTGTAATGAGACCAGCCTGCGCAATCCGCATGTAAGAAAGCTTACGATACTCACCCTCCGCAGCCGCCCACGACTGCCATATATTGTTGGTCGCCAAAAATAGTGCGGCGGGAAGCCACACCAACACGAGTACAATTGGGTATCGGGCGAGCAGGTCTGGCAGGAAAAAAACCCCACCGAAGACGACGATTGTAAAAAAAGCACTCACGAACCCAGTCACTACCAAAGTCGATAACACTGCTAACCGACGCTCCACCCCGTCTTTTTCAATAACCAGCGCCATGTCGTATCGACAAGTCAATAAAACAGCAAGCAGCATAACAAGTCCAAGCCAAGCAGAGAACATACCGAACTCGGCGGGTGCATAGAGCCGTGCAATAACAAGCGACCCCAGCACGGGAATTAGTTGAGCAATGACTGACCCCGTAAGCACGGACTTTACACTTCTCCAATAATTTGTCATCTAAAGCTATCTTTTTATTGATTTAGTAAATCGATTTTTCGAAGCTTCTAATTCTTAGGTCCGCAGAACATAATCATTCAACAACAACGACTGTAACCGAAAAGGAAAAATTAATTTCAATGAAGACGACCTTTCGGATGAGAATATTTGTTATTAAAAATTGAATTTTTTATTACACTCTTTGCCTGTTTAGCATATTCGATAATACCGATTTCGTTTATGTGATTATTATCATAGTAAACTGGCTCTCCTTGATAAATTGGTGCTTTCTCAAATATTGGTAAATTATCAAAACCAAGGTAATCCAATTTAGGTATTTCCTCTGCGAATTTTCTCAAAAGTCGATTCGTCCGCACATAGTCAGGATTACGCTGCGACTCAACGACTAATCCCAAATTATTGAATCTAAGAACGCGCAGTGGATTACTATTTAATAACGGCTCTTGTCCAATGATGTAAACATGTGTTCCGTTTGACGTAATCGTTTGGAAAAACTCAACCAAGGCGCTCTCAAAGTCTTTGCTTTTCAACTGCCAGTTCCACAAGGCTGCAAGAAACACAATTTTAGCCTTCGCCAGATGCTCATTGGCGATCTTAATTTGGTCTTGGCATTGCTGGTGTGCCCACTCAGCAATGCGCTTATAATCGAAATCTGGAATAGTCACGCAACTGCTAGCCGTGATTATTCGAGCTTTAAAGCCGAGCTCTTTGCCAAGGTAAGCGAAAAAGTTGTTTAGCATTGCTGCGTGGGAGTCACCCAGTACCAGCACCTCTCTATCGCTGCTCAGGTCACCTTGGAGACAGTCACTTACAATTTTACCGTGACAGATACCGGCCGGGTCTGCATAGCGCTGATACTCAATTGGTAACTGTTCGGGCGTAAAGGCTTCATTCACATTAGCCATTACTTGTGAGGTGCCGAGGACTGCTGTAGTTAGTAAAAACCAATTTAGTGCCTGCCTCTTGTGAACGTGCTCTGTCCGGAATGGCCGCTCTAACCAGTAGTAAGAAACCATTGATAATAGAAATGTCAGGGCAATGAATAGCAGACTAAACGATAAGTCCAACACTTCAGATCCGGTGTAGTAGCGTAAAAAAGCGAGCACCGGCCAGTGCCAGAGGTAAAGCGAATAAGACAATGCCCCAATCCATACAAGAGCTCTATTTGATAGCAAACGCGCAGTAAGTCCCTTCGAAGTACCGATAAGCAGAAAAACTGTGCCCATTATCGGCAACAGCGCCGGTAAGCCTGGGAAGTGGCCGAGTTTGGGTTGGGCGATGGCCGCCAATAGAATAACTAATAAACCTGAGCTGCTGAGCCACTGGGTTATTCTGCCCCTCTCCCTCCAGGTTGTTGAGGTTACAAACAGCGCTGCAAGGCAACCTGCAAAGAACTCGGGCAGGCGAGCGTACAGGCTATAATAGGTGGCTTGCTCAATTCCCAAAAATCGCAGCCTGTATTCGGCCAGCAGCGTGCAGCCAACCAACAATGCAACCAGCGTATATTTAAGGGTTTTAATGGGTAGCAGCAGTATCAGTAGCGGAGCCAGCAGGTAAAACTGGATTTCAACCGCCAGCGACCAAGTGTGCAGTAGGGGTTGTTCGTGATTAGCTGGGGCAAAATAATCGCCAAAACCCGCGAAATAATCGTTGCTTGTGAACCAGGCGGCTTTCTCCAGCCCGTCCTTGAAGATGTTGAAATCCTTCGGGATGAAGAATACAGCACCTGCAAACGCTACTAACACCAGCATGAAAAAGTAGGCCGGAGCGATGCGCTTAAGGCGACTACTATAAAAATACTTGAATGTGGCACTCAGGGTATAGCCAGGCTGAGCTTTTTTCTTCAACAAAATACTGGTGATCAAAAAACCTGAAATCACCAAAAATACATCCACACCGATGAACCCCCCTGGCAGCCACGTGGGATTGTAGTGAAAAACCATCACAGCAAGCACCGCGATGGCTCTTAGTCCCTGAATATCGGAGCGGTAGTGGGTTCCACTCACTGTGTGAGTGCCGCCGAGATCTTCCTCTGTTCATCCTCTGTCAGGTACGGATGCATTGGAATGCTCATCACCGCTTGTGCCATTGAATCCCCTACAGGCAACGTCGCGCGCTCGTCCAGTACTGCAGGTTGTTTGTTCAAAGGGATCGGATAATGCACTGCTGTCGGAATCCCGACATCCTTGAGTTTTGCCTGGATTCCATCCCTACCCTGCACCCGAATGGTGTACTGCGCCCACGCAGACCTGTTATGAGACTCCACGTGAGGCGTCTCATCAAATCCAGCGTTGTTCAGCAACCGGGTATAGATTTCTGCTACTTTGTTACGCAACTGAACTTCTTCATCCAGTAATTCCAGTTTTGGCAATAGAATTGCGGCCTGCAAAGTATCCAGACGGCTGTTCACACCCACACGTACATGGTGATAACGACGCTCTTGGCCGTGGCAGGCGATCTGTCGCAAAATTTTAGCCAGCTCATCATCATTGGTAAACATGGCCCCGCCGTCTCCGTAGCAACCAAGGGGTTTACTGGGAAAAAAGCTGGTAGTGGCAATGGTGGAAAGATTGCAGGATTTTTTACCTTTGTAGCTGGCCCCGAAGCTTTGTGCGCCGTCCTCAATGACCGGGATGCCGTGCTTATAGGCGATGGCGTTAATTGCATCAAAATCCGCGCACTGACCATAAAGCGATACAGGAATGATGGCTTTGGTTCGCGGGGTGATTGCCGCTTCCAGTTTAGTTGGGTCCAGATTGTAAGTACGTGGATCGATGTCCACGTAAACAGGCTTGGCACGCAACAACGCGACAGTTTCTGCGGTGGCTATGTAGGTAAAGCCCGGGGTAATAACTTCGTCTCCCGGGCCAATACCTAGCGCCATCTGAGCAATCTGTAGGGCATCTGTGCCGTTGGCGCAGGTGATGCAGTGTTTTGCGCCAGTGTAAGCAGCAAGCTTTTCTTCCAGTTCAGTTACTTCCGGGCCCAGGATGTATTTGCCGTGGGCGAGGACTTTCTGGATGTTGGCGTCAATTTTATCTTTAATCCTGGCTTGTTGTGCTGCCAAATCAATGAATTGCATTAGAAAAGAGCTCTTTTAGCCACTAAAAATACGAAAGAGTACAAACACAAAAGCCAATTTATGCTTTCGTGACTTTGCTACCTTTAAGTGCGTAACGAGTGCCGGTGTGAGGACAAATTGATTCTGCCTCGCCTTCTATTGGCAAATCGATTTGTTCGCCAAACTCGCTCATCCAACCAATTTGCTTTGCGGGTACGCCTACCATGAGAGCGTAAGCTGGTACGTCTTTATTAATAACCGCTCCGGCGCCCACGAAAGCATATTCGTTGATGGTAACACCGCACACAACAGTGCAGTTGGCTCCCAGGGTGGCGCCTTTTTTCACCAGGGTTTCCCTATATTCGCTTTTGCGTTCAATCAATGAGCGTGGGTTGTATACGTTGGTGAAAACCATACTGGGGCCACAGAACACGCCTTCTTCTAAGTGTACGTTGTCGTACACGGAGACGTTGTTTTGGATTTTACAGTTGTCGGCAATGGTGACTTTGTTGCCAACGAAAACGTTTTGCCCCATAGAGACATTCTTGCCGACTCTGGCGCCGCCACATACGTGCACGAAGTGCCATACGCGGGAGCCTTCGCCGATTTGGGCTCCTTCATCTACGATGGCACTAGGGTGAACCGTTACGCTCATACCAGCACCTTTTTCAAGAAGGGATGGTAGTCCCCAGTCAGTCCTTGCGACTGAGCTTCACGAATATGCGAGACGGTGTCGATGGCAACGCGGTTTTCTTCGAGGCCGAAGCCGTTTCCCTTTAAAATCTCTTCATAACTGCGAGTATGCAGGTCCGTGAAACCGCCAGAGAATTCAATATCTTCGCCTTCACAGGTTATGGAGCGAAAGGTACGTTGGCCAGCGGCGCGTACATCGGCAGGTACATCATTGATGTCAATCGACAGGAACCAGCGCACTCGCGCCTGGGTATATTCAAGATAACCCGCCGCTTTTGTATCAGAGCTGTGGTGCACCACATTCTGCTGCAGATCGCCAAAAACAAAATGCAACATATCGTAAAAGTGCACACCAATATTGGTGGCTATGCCACCGGATTTTTTGGCATCGCCTTTCCAGGACTGCAGGTACCAGTGCCCGCGCGACGTGATATACGTGAGGTCCACTTCGTATTTGCGGTCTTTAGGACCGTTCTGAACCTTATCGCGCAAAGCGATTATCGAAGGGTGCAGTCGCAACTGCAAAATGGTGTTGACCTTGTGGCCCGTGTCTCGCTCGATCTCTTGTAGACCATCAATGTTCCAGGGGTTCAGCACCAGCGGCTTTTCACAAATAGCATCGGTTCCCGAACGCAAGGCAAAACGCATATGGGAATCATGCAGATAATTGGGCGAAGCGATCGCAATATAGTCCACTTTTTTATCGCTTTTGGCTCGCCGAAGTTTGTCAACATGACGATCAAAACGCTCGAATTCGGTGAAGAAGTCGGCATCCGGAAAATGGCTGTCGATAATGCCGACGGAATCGTTAATATCCAACGCCGCTACCAAATCATTGCCGGTGTCTTTGATCGCTTTCATATGCCGTGGAGCGATATAACCGGCTGCGCCGATCAGGGCAAAGTTCTTCATGTTCTGCATATCCTTTTATTACGCCTTAACAATGTGTTCAGCTGGCTCGCGGTATTTGCCACGGCTGTCGATAATTAGCTTGGCATGTTGTTTGATCATGTCATAGTCGAAGCGGTCGTGATCGGTTGCCAACAATACCGCATCGAAGGTCGCAAGATTTTCAGCAGTCAGTGGCTCACTGGAGAGCTTGAAACTGTACTCACGCATTTTCGGGAATACGGGCACATGGGGATCCGAATAGGCCACAATTGCGCCTTTGCCTTGGATCAGCTCCATGATTTCTACTGCAGGAGACTCCCGCATGTCGTCCACGTTCTTTTTGTAGGCAATGCCCAACACAAGCACCCGGCTGTTCTTTAGGGCTTTGCCAGCATCGTTCAAGCCGTCCATCAATTTGCTAATCACGTATTCGGGCATACCCCGGTTTACCTCACCCGACAGTTCGATAAAACGGGTGTTCAGCCCGTATTCGCGAGCTTTCCAAGTGAGATAGAAGGGATCTATGGGAATACAATGGCCACCCAGCCCCGGCCCCGGATAATACGCAGTGAAACCGAACGGTTTAGTCTTGGCCGCGTCTACCACTTCAAAAATATCGATGCCCATGCGATCAGCCACAATCTTCATTTCGTTGACCAAACCGATATTTACTGCGCGGTGTATGTTCTCTAATAACTTGGTCATTTCTGCGGTTTTAGTGGAACTAACCGGCACAATTTGGTCGATGGCGGGCTCATAAAGGGCAATGCCTACTTCCAGGCAAGCGGCGGTATGGCCCCCAACCACTTTAGGGATTGTGTGGGTTTTAAAAATCGGATTACCTGGGTCTTCCCGCTCCGGTGAATAAACCAGAAATATATCTTCGCCTACCGTAAGGCCGCCTTCTTCAGCTCTTGGCAGCAACTCTTCTTCGGTGGTACCAGGATAAGTTGTACTTTCAAGCGAGATCACCTGCCCTTTTCGCAGGTACGGCTTGAGAGCGTCCATGGTATTGGTGACGTAGCTTATGTCTGGCTCGCGGTATTTGTTCAGAGGTGTAGGCACGCATAGAATCAATGCGTCACAGTCGCGGGCCCTGCTAAAGTCAGTAGTAGCCTCGAAACCACTCTTGAAAGCACTCGCCACCAAGTCTGATGAGATATGTTCAATGTAGCTTTTGCCGGCATTCAAGAGATCAACTTTTGCGATATCTATGTCGATACCGATTACTTTACATCCGACGTCAGCATATCGCAGCATTAGCGGCAAACCGACATAGCCAAGGCCTGCAATGCCTATTACGGCCTCTTTGTTTTTTAGCTTCGAAAGTAAAACTTCTAGAGTCGACATAGGGTTCTCTGGTTCTCTGGTTCTGAATTTTGTATGTTTCTAAGTCGCATGTTTTGGCACGCTACCGCCCCACCGACCAAGCCTCAGCGTTTTAAGGTCACAGGAATAATAAGCACACCGACGAAACGAAAAGCGTCACCGAGTGATGAACGCTTTCAATTCGTCGTCACTGAGCGCCGTCACTCGCCAGGCGATCTCTCACTGAAGACGCAAACTCACTCATAAAAGTCACCAAAACGCCTATCATGAGCCCCAACAACACTGCCAACGCCATAATCAAACTGCGCTTCGGGGCTATTTTTTCAGCGCTTTGACGGCTGGTAACGAGTAGTTCAACGTCATCAAGACCCACGAGCTGAAGCTCAAGCTTCGAACGATTCTCAATTGCACTGGCAATTGCTTCACCGGCATCCTTTTCACCTTTCAGCAAGTCAACAGTCCTTCCCAGTGATTGTATCTGGCTCTCCAGACTGGCTTGCTCTACTTTTACTAGGCGCCCTTGAGAGTCAGCAACTTTGGCTATCAACGCTTCATGAACAGCTTTTACGGATTTACTATTTTCAGCCGTAGTACTGCTGTTGAATTGAATAAGGCCGGTATCTTCAGGATTACTGAAGGACACATCAAAAGGCATTTTTTTATCATGCTCGGCTCGATAAGCCGATTGCGCCTCCGGCAACCAACGATTTTCCAGTGTTGCAATTGCCGTTGTAGGCGGCTGAACAAAGGTGCCGCCGTCTTTTTGGGCCACCTGAACCAGGCTAACGTATTGGTATTCGTTCGGTGTTAACAGCGCGTAGGCCAAACCCGCAAGCGTAATTGCAACGAAAACGGCGTAGAAGGCCCGGCGCCTGCGAATAAAGATCGCGGCAAGATCGACCAGGCTGATCTCATCAGAATAGTCTGTCCGGTGATTGTTAGGAGA